>UMFU01012350.1_pt1 | contig 15363 bp, 8 predicted proteins | sample 1965091 | NCBI WGS metagenome assembly UMFU01 (sample SAMEA4836054, study PRJEB28245) | human gut metagenome | biome: gut microbiome; material: fecal sample | place: Denmark | collected 2008
CGGAGGTCAAGCGTTTCCTAAAGGTGATTAAAGAGGAAGAATAGAGGAGAAGCAGATAATGATTACCGGAGAATTAAGAAATAAAATAGATAAAATATGGGAAACATTCTGGACAGGTGGCATCACAAATCCATTAGATGTTATAGAACAGTTTACATATTTACTCTTTATAAAGCAGCTTGACGAAGTTGAGACAACAAAAGAAAACGAGGCAAATTTTCTCGGTGTAGACTATGAGTCTATGTTTCCGGGTGAATGTCAGAAATACCGCTGGAGCAAATTCAAAAATCTCGGTTCAGCAGAGGAAATGTATGAGCTTGTTTTAAATGGAGTGTTTCCGTTTATAAAGAATCTGCATCAGGACGGGGATTCGGCCTATGCCAGATATATGGGAGATGCTATATTCAAGATTCCCACCGCGGCAATGCTGTCAAAAATAGTCGATGGAATAGATAAGCTTGAGCTGGGAGATGAAGATTCTAAGGGAGATTTATACGAGTATCTTCTCTCAAAGGTTGCAACAGCCGGAACTAATGGACAGTTCAGAACACCGCGACACATTATAAAAATGATGGTCGAGCTTGTAAAACCGGCACCGGATGATACAATAATTGATCCGGCAATGGGAAGTGCAGGCTTTCTGATAGAAGCACAGAGCTATCTAAGAGAAAACCATCCGGAGCTTTTCCTTCATCAGGAGAGCCTTCAGCATTTCAATAACACTATGTTTTATGGTAACGATATGGACAGAACCATGCTTCGAATCGGAGCTATGAATATGCTGCTTCATGGTGTGGAAAATCCTAATATTTCGTACAGAGACAGTCTTTCAGAGCAGAATACGGATGTTGAAAAATACAGCTTAGTTCTGGCAAATCCGCCGTTTAAGGGAAGTCTGGACTATGAGGCGGTTTCAGCAGATTTGCTTAAAGTGACAAAGACGAAGAAAACAGAGCTACTTTTCTTAGCACTATTTTTGCGTATACTCAAAAAAGGTGGCAGAGCGGCAGTGATTGTTCCTGATGGAGTATTGTTTGGCAGCAGTAAAGCACATAAACAAATCAGAAAAGAAATCATAGAAAACAATAAGCTCGACGCAGTCATATCAATGCCAAGTGGAGTGTTTAAGCCATACGCAGGAGTGTCAACAGCAATCCTTATTTTTACAAAAACAGGCTCAAGTGATACCGACAAAGTATGGTTTTATGATATGAAGGCTGATGGATTAAGCCTTGATGACAAACGTCAGGAAATCGCAGACAATGATATACCGGATATTATTGAGAGATTCAATCATCTTGATGCAGAGACTGACAGAAAAAGAACGGATCAGAGCTTCTTTGTTCCTGTTGATGAGATTGTCTCAAATAATTATGACCTTTCAATCAATAAGTACAAGGAAATAGTCTATGAGGCTGTGCAATATGAGCCAACCGATGTGATAATAGGAAAGATTGACGCTCTGGAAAGTGAGATACAGGGTGAACTGGCAGAGCTTAAGAAACTGTTGGATGTGTAAAAGCAAATTCGTGTTTGTAGAAGGAAAGCATAGATGAGAAAGAAACTAAAAGATGTCTGTATGTTTTATAGTGGGACAGGTTTTCCAATACAGTATCAAGGACAAACAAAGGGAGAGTATCCATTTTACAAAGTAGGTGACATTGCAAATAATGCTATAGCAGGTAAGATTTATTTGGAATTATGTAATAATTATATTTCTTCAGATGTGGCTAAAATGATTAAAGGGTGTATATTGCCTAAAGATACAGTGGTTTTTGCAAAAATAGGTGAAGCACTAAAACTTAATAGAAGAGCAATTACAAGTTGTGATTGTTTAATAGATAATAATGCTATGGGGATAGCTCCAAAGTTAGATTCTTTAAGAATACAATATTTTTATTTCTGTATGAAAAATTTGAAAATGCAAACTTTAGCAGAGTCAACAACAGTTCCTTCCGTAAGAAAAACTGTTTTGGAAAAATATGAGATAGAAGTTCCGTCATTAGTTGAACAGGAAGAAATAGAAAAGAAACTTACATTAACGCAGAAAATTATTGAAAAGCGAAGACAGGAGTTATCGTACTTAGATGAAATTATCAAGGCCCGATTTGTCGAGATGTTTGGTGATCCTGCGACTAATCCGTATAATTGGGATAAAATCAATATTTCGGAAGTTGTTGGTGATAAGGTTTCAAATGGTTTCTTTGCAAAAAGAGATGATTATGCGGATGATGGGAATGTATCGGTTATGGGCGTTGCATATATTGTTAATAGAATGTATTCGCAGTGGCAAGATTTGCCAAGAACTAATGGTACAGATAAAGATATAGAAAAGTTTGAAGTTAAGTATGGGGATATGCTTTTTTGCAGATCATCACTGGTAGCAGAAGGAATTGGCAAGGCCTCAATTGTTCCAGAGGATGTTCCTCAAAACACACTGTTTGAATGTCATGTTATTAGGTTGCCTTTGGATTTAAGCAAGTGTGTGCCAGAATATATGCAAGTATTTTCGACAATGGAATATTTTAGACAGCAAATAATTGCACAATCCAAAACAGCTACAATGACTACAATTGGTCAAGATGGTATTTTAAAAGCGGATATATTATTACCACCGATGAGTAAACAAAGAGAGTTTTATGCCTTCGTCCACCAAGTCAACAAATCAAAAGTTGCAGTTCAGAAAGCATTGGATGAAACACAAATATTGTTTGATAGTTTAATGCAGAAATATTTTGGATAAGAAAAGAAGTAATATAGGAGCCTTTATGGATGTAAATAGTACCTTTGAAAAAACAGGAATAAAATGTAAAGTATTACAGGAAATTATCCAGCTAGCGAAGAAGAATTGTGTTGAAAAAGTAATTCTTTTTGGTTCAAGAGCGCGAGGAGATTTTAAAGAGCGAAGTGATATAGATTTGGCATTTTGCGGTGGTAGCAGTAGTCATTTTATTTTGGATGTAGACGAAACAACTTCAACGTTGTTGGAATTTGATATAGTGGACTTGGATAAGCCTGTAAGAAAAGAATTGTTGGAATCAATAAAAAGAGAGGGGGTAGTGCTATATCAAAAAATTTGAGAAGGATATTGGTATTTCGAAAGGAGATGAGCAAGCATGACAGAATCAATTAAACTACCGGTGGGAATAGAGAGCTTTGATGAGATCCGTTCAGACGGATATTACTATGTCGATAAGACAAAGCTGATTGAACAGTTGATTGACAGCCGGGGAAAAGTCAACCTTTTTACCAGACCGCGTCGTTTTGGCAAGACTCTCAACATGAGTATGCTCAAATCTTTCTTTGAAATTGGAGCAGCTTCTGAATTATTTGATGGTCTTTATATATCGCACAACAAAAAAATGTGTGATGATAATATGGGTAAATATCCTGTGATATTTCTGTCTTTAAAGAATGTGGAAGGACTAGATTTTCAAGCTGCAAAGTATCAGATGATAGAGATAATTGCAAAGGAAGCTAAGAGATTTGTATATTTGAAGAATAGTGACAGGCTGGACATTGACGATAAGTCGGCGTATGCTTCTTTAATTCGATTAGAGGATGGCAGATATGAAATGAGAGATGAGGCACTGTATGCTTCGCTTCAAACTTTATCTGAGCTGTTATATAAGCATCATTGCAGAAAAACAGTTATTTTAATAGATGAATATGATGTTCCACTGGATAAGGCATTTCAAAATGGCTATTATAAAGAGATGGTTTCTTTGATACGTGCCATATTCGGAAAAGCATTAAAGACAAATGAGGCATTGGATTTTGCTGTCTTAACAGGTTGTCTTCGCGTTTCAAAAGAAAGTATTTTTACAGGATTAAATAATTTCAAGATTTTATCTATTACTGATACAAGATTTGATGAACACTTTGGATTTACGGATGCGGAAGTAGAGCGTTTGCTGGCATTTTATCATTTGGAAAACAGGTTTGCGGAGACAAAGGAATGGTATGATGGTTATCATTTCGGAAATGTTGATGTATATTGTCCGTGGGATGTAATTAATCATGTTGACAGAATAAAAGATGATCCAATGGCTGGACCGGAAGCGTATTGGATTAATACAAGCGGAAATGAGCTTGTTAAGAGGTTTATAGATAAGGCTGGTAAGACAACCAGAAATGAAATTGAGCGTTTGATCGCGGGAGAAGCCATAGACAAGCAAATTCGTCTGGATATGACCTATGACGAAATAGACAATAATATTGATAATCTATGGAGTGTTCTGTTTACAACAGGTTATCTGACATATACAAAGATAAGTGAGAACAAAAAATATAGCCTTGTAATTCCAAACAATGAGATTAAAGAAGTATTTAAGCTGCAGATACAGGAGTGGTTCAGGAATAAAATATTTTCCAATACCGAGCAGTTGCAGGACTTTTGGAAGGCTTTCAAAGATGGAAATACACAGATAATGGAAATGTATTTAAACAAGGTGCTGAGTAATTCGGTGAGCGTTTTTGACACAAAAGCGAGAAATGATGAAAAGGAAAGCTCCTATCATAATCTGCTTATTGGAATTTTGAGTGGCAATGAGGACTGGCTGGTAAAGTCAAATGTTGAGGCAGGAGAGGGCTTTGCAGATATTATTGTGGAGACAGATGATCCGGATGAAGGAATTATTGCAGAGCTTAAATACACAAAAGATTTTAAAGCTATGGAAAAATCCTGTGAAAAGGCTCTGAAACAGATAAAGGATAGAAGATATCAGGAATATCTGTTAAATGATGATCGACAGAATATCATGTATTATGGAATTACATTTTGCAGAAAAAGATGCAAAGTGCTTGTAGAAAGATAAAAGGGGTGATTACATGGAAACTAATTTTGATTACCTTTTAAAGAAAGAAGAATACGCAGATTTTGCAAAACAGGCAGTTGAAGCAGAAAAAAGTTTATCCATTTCACCGGCCACTTGTGCCATTTTGTCGAGGCGTGCACTTGAGCTTGCAGTGAGGTTTGTTTTCTCATATGACGCGGAGCTTTCGCTTCCGTACAGAGATAATGTATCGAGTCTTATTCATGAGCCAACGTTTAGAAGGATAATTGAGCCAAGGCTGTTTCCAATGCTCAAATATACCATTCATCTGGGAAATGTTGCAGTTCATACCAACAACAATATAGGCAGGGATGAAGCAATAATAGCGCTTCGTGATTTGTTTGAGTTTTGCGATTGGATTGATTATTCATATTCGAGGGAATACGATGAGAAGACATATGATGAGTCGATTCTTGCAAGCGGTAATGAAAAGCGTATAAAGGCTGATGAGCTCATGAAGCTGTATGAGGGCTTAAGCAGTAAGGATAAAAAGCTCGAGAGCGTATTGAAGGAGAATGAAGAGCTCCGCGAGCAGATGACAAAGAAGCGTAGTCAGAATGTAAAGACAAGGGAGTTCCATGTAGATACGATAAGTGAGGCAGAAACCCGCAAGAGATATATAGATGTTGCCTTAAAGGAGGCAGGATGGGTTATTGGCAGAAATGTCACGGAGGAGGAGCCGGTTACAGGAATGCCAAACAGCACAGGAACAGGGTATGTGGATTATGTTCTTTGGGGAAAGGATAATCTTCCACTTGCTGTAGTGGAGGCTAAAAAGGCTTCTGTGGATGCTATGGTAGGAAGCCAGCAGGCGAAGCTGTATGCTGACTGTTTGCAGAATAAATACAATAGACGCCCTCTTATTTTCATAACAAATGGATTTGAATTTTTCTATACGAATGATTATATGGGATATCCAAGGCGTGAGGTTTCAGGCTTTTTCACACAGGAAGAGCTGCAGCTTGAGATGGATGGACGCACTTCAAGGATTCCGCTTGAAAATATACGGATAAGCGATGATATTACCAACAGACCGTATCAGAAAGAGGCTGTAACCGCAGTCTGCGATGCTATCACAAATAAGCACCGTAAGATGCTTATAGTGCAGGCCACAGGTTCAGGAAAGACAAGAGTGAGCATTAGTATTGTTGATGTATTAAGGCGCCACAATTACGTGAAAAATATTCTGTTCCTCGCAGACAGAAAAGCTCTTGTGAAGCAGGCCAAAAACAATTATACGAATCTGCTTCCTGATTTATCATGCTGTAATCTGCTTGACAATAAAGATGACCCTGAGTCGTGCAGGATGATTTTTTCTACATATCCGACGATGATGAATGCCATAGATGAGAGGAAAAACAAATATGGTGAGAAGCTCTTTAGTCCGGGGCATTTTCAGCTCATAATCTGCGATGAAGTACACCGCAGCATTTACAAAAAATATCAGGAAATATTTGAGTATTTTGATGCGATGTTACTTGGTATGACTGCCACTCCAAAGAATGAAATCGACAAAAACACATATGGAGTCTTTGACCTTGAAAGAGGAGTTCCGACATTTGCGTATGAGCTTGAAAAAGCGGTGGAAGAGGGCTATCTGGTCAATTATTCTACACTGGAATATAAGTCAAAAATAATGGAAAGCGGTATTCACTATGATGAGCTGTCAGATGAGGAAAAAGAAGAGTATGAGGATACATTTTCTGATGATGACACTGTAGGTGATGATATATCAGGAGAGGCCGTAAATACATGGCTTTTTAACGCGGATACAATTGATAAGGTTTTAAGAGAGCTTATGGAAAAGGGCTTAAAAATTGAGGGTGGAGACAAGCTTGGCAAGACAATAATTTTTGCCAAAAACTCTTTGCATGCGCAGGCAATAGTCGAGCGTTTCAATAAGCTTTTTCCGGAATATGGAGGAGACTTCATAAAGCGGATAGATTATAGTATAAAGTACAGTGATTCATTGATAGATGAGTTTAGCACAAGTGATAAAATGCCACAGATAGCAGTATCTGTTGATATGCTCGACACAGGAATAGATATTCCGGAGATTTTGAATCTTGTATTTTTTAAGAAGGTAAAAAGCTATGCCAAGTTCTGGCAGATGATTGGAAGGGGAACCAGGCTTTGCTCTAATCTGCTTGGAGAGGGTATGGACAAAGAAAGATTTCTTATATTTGATTTCTGTAACAATTTTGAATATTTCCGCGTGAACAAAAATGGAGCGGAGAATGGCATAACAGAATCACTCAATGAGAAAATATATAACACAAAAGCCCAGATTGTCAGAGAGCTTCAGGCACCGGTATACAGTAGTGATGAGGTATACGCAGATTACAGAAAAAGCCTTGTGGATGATTTAAAGGAAGATGTAATTAGCTTAAATGACGATAGCTTTATGGTGAAAAGACATCTGCGTTATGTAGAGTTTTTCAGGGCTTCATCATCGTGGGATAATCTGGAGACAATAGAGATTTCGGATATCAGGGAGCATATTGCACCTCTTATCAGGCCTAAAAAGGAAGATGAGCTGGCACGAAGATTTGACTATCTGGTATACAGTATAGATCTTGGACTGCTGCAAAGCAAAAGCATACAAAGTCCGGTGAATATAGTGGTTCAGACCGCAGAAAAGCTGTCTGCCAAATACTCAATCCCACAGGTGGAAAAGAAAAAGGAGATTATCGAAAAGGTCCAGACAAATGAATTTTGGGATAAAGTCACTATAATAGAGCTTGATACAGTAAGAGAAGCTTTAAGAGGTCTGTTGCAGTACCTTGACAGACAGGTACGGCCAATATACTATACAAATTTCACGGACTCTATAACAGATGGTACACCGGGTGAACCTTTATATGGCGGAAATGACTTGAAAAATTATCGTAAAAAAGTCGAATTTTACCTGAAAGAGCATAGTGACAAATTGTCAGTGTATAAGCTGAAAAACAACAAAAAGCTGACAGAAACGGATCTAAGGGAATTGGAACGAATTCTGTGGACTGAGCTTGGTTCAAAGGAAGATTATATAAAGGAATACGGAGAGACACCGATAGGCAGATTAGTACGAAAAATAGTCGGTGTAGATAGAGCGGCAGTAAACGAAGCCTTCAGTTGTTTTATGTCAGAAGAGCGCTTGAACATAAATCAGATGAGATTCGTAAATCTGATAGTGGACTATATAGTAGCAAATGGAAATATCGAAGATAATAAAGTATTGATGGGTGAACCATTTAAATCAGTTGGAAGTATCACAACTCTTTTCAAAGATGATATGAGTACCGCAAAACAGATAATGGAGATAGTGAATCAGATAAAGCGTAACTCCGAAGAAATTGCCTGATGTATAGCGAAGCTGTTTAGATACTGTAGATTTATGCACATGAAACACAGAAAATGGAAGAGGATGTGAAAAAACTCAATCGAGTTTTTTCACATCCCCTTTTTTTGAGCTTATATATTAGCATCTCCTGCAGACAGGTTGTGGAAGCATAATAAATTTGCAAAAATTATATTTAATTCTATAAAGCACTTGACATAGTTACTAAGAGTTACTATAATAAGCACATAAAGTAAATATAAGAAACGCAGAAAGTAATTATAGGAGTTAAACACATGAATAAAGTAGATGTAAATGGATTAACAGAACGGGAGTTTTTAGCAGAATATAAGCCGGGCGATTATGACAGACCATCGGTTACAGTTGACATGATGGTGCTTCGTATGAAGGAAGACTTAAGCTGTATGCAGGTGCTTCTGATAAAGAGAAAGGCTCATCCGGAGATAGACAAATGGGCGCTTCCAGGCGGATTTATTAACATAAAGGAATCAGCATATGAAGCAGCGTGCAGGGAGCTTAAAGAGGAAACAGGTCTTACAGACATTTATCTTGAGCAGCTCTATACCATGAGCCAGCCGGACAGGGACCCTCGTATGAGAATTATTGATATTGCATACATTGCACTGCTTCCATATGGATATGAGCAGTCTGCCGTTGCGGGTGATGACGCAAAGGATGCCAGATGGTTCGATGTGAAATTTGCAGATGAAAAACTTGAGTTTGCAAACGACTTGATTAAAATTGAATACTCCCTCAGGTCTGAGAAATTTAAAAATGGTGTAATCACAGTGGAAAACTTTGTTCCGGTCAGCGTATCAGACGAAAAGCTTGCTTTTGACCATGACCAGATTATACTGGAAGGACTTATGAGGATAAGGAATAAGGCTGAGTATACAGGCATTATGTTTAACCTTGTGCCGCGTGAGTTTACCATTCCGGACCTGCTTAAGGTGTTTGAGGTTCTTTCAGGAAAGGAAGTTCATCCAAAGGTGTTCCGTGAGAAGATTGCAGGACAGCTTGTTTCACTTGACAGGTCGCAGAGACCTATTGTCGGAAGAAAACCGGCTGCTGTGTACAGATATGTTGACCTTAACATGGATGAACGTAAACTGGTTAAAGTGCATAAGAAATATAAAAACGGTGTGATACTCACAAGGGCACAGCCATTCCATAACGGACACCTGAACATGATAAAACAGGCCGCATCGGAGTGCGAAAATCTGCTTGTTGTGATAGGCAGTGCAAACAAAAGCTATACAAAGAGAAATCCGTTTCCAATCGAATACAGAAAAAGACTTGTTGAAAACGTACTGCAGGAAGAGGATTTAAGCGGTGCAGATGTAAAGGTTATGACATTATCAGACTGGAGCATGGAGGATGCAGCTCAATATGTAAAGGAATGGGGTTCTTTCTTCTATTACAACATAGCTAATGAAATTGGAGAGAAAAGCTTTACATTCTATTACAACGACGACCCGAAGATTGCGGAAAACTGGTTTACAGATGATATTTTAAAGAATGTGACCATCAGAAACCTTGGCAGAAGCGATATTGAGATTTCAAGTACAATGATCAGAGATTTGCTGTATAAGAAAGATTATGACAAAGTCAGGGATCTGGTTCCGCGATGGATGTGGAAGGATTTAAAGCAGCTTGGAAAAATCCTTATGGATGCAACAAATGATGATTATATGATGTAGGAGGAAATGATTATGGCAAAGAAAATTTTAGTAGTAGTGGATGCACAGAATGACTTTATTACAGGAGTTCTTGGAAACAAGGAGTGTAACGTGGCAACAAATGTTATTGCAGATGAAATCAGGTCAGGAAAATATGATGACGTGATATTCACAAGGGATACGCATGATGAAAACTATCTGAATACTCAGGAGGGAAGAAAGCTTCCGGTAGCTCACTGTATTAAAGGGACAAACGGATGGGAAGTAGACGCTCGTCTTAAAGCAGCAATGAAGGAGCGTGGAGTTGACTGTGATGATATGACTTATATTGACAAGCCGACGTTTGGCAGCAAAGAGCTTGGCGAACTGCTTGCGGGATATGACAACAGCGATACAGAGATTTATTTCTGCGGATTCTGCACGGGAATATGCGTAATCAGCAACGTAGCGATTGCAAAGACGTTCTGTAAAGATGCAGAGGTGTCAGTGATAGAAAATGCCTGTGCCTGCGTAACGCCTGAAAGTCATAAGACAGCAATAGAAGCAATGAAAATGATTCAGGTCAATATTATATAGAAAGCCATTTATTAAAAATGTTTCTGACATACTAATAGTGTAAGAAATGGGAGGAGAATATTATGAAATTAAACCAGATAATCACAAGTCTTTTAGAGACTGATATGTATAAATTCAGCATGGGTCAGACAATATTCCATCAGTTTACGGATTACAAGACCACATGGACATTCAAGTGCAGAAATGAAGATGTGCATTTTACACAGAAAATGGTGCAGGAGATAACAGAACAGATTAAGGCTTTCTGTAAGCTTCGGTTTACAGAGGATGAGCTTGCATATCTTGACAATATCAAATGGATCAAAGGCTCTTATGTTGATTTTCTTCGTCTCTGGCAGCCGCGTTTTGAGGATTTTGAGATAGGAACAGATGCACCTTGTGGCTTGTCTATCGAGGCAAAAGGAACATGGCTTAACACTTCAATGTATGAGATTCCGACACTTGCCATTGTAAATGAAGTGTATTTCAGAATGGCATATGACTATGATAAGCTGCTTGACAGCTTTAAGAAGCGTTTGGATGCAAAGTATGAGAATTTAAAGAACGGACACTGGTACGCGGGTACATTCTCAGAGTTTGGTCTCAGAAGAAGACTTTCTGCTGAAGCGCAGGAGCTTGCAGTGCAGAAGTTCGCACATTTAAACGACACCCTGCACAGTTCATCAAAGTTTGTCGGCACATCAAATGTGTATCTTGCAAAGAAGTACGGACTTACACCTGTAGGCACCATGGCTCATGAGTGGATTATGTGCACAGGACAGGGCAATCACAGGCACAATCCGGCATATTCAAACTGGTATGCTCTCGATGCATGGATCAAGGAGTATGGAGTATTAAACGGTATTGCGCTTACTGACACAATCACAACAGACTGTTTCCTGCGTGATTTCCAGCTGACCTATGCGACACTTTTCTCAGGAGTGCGTCATGACAGCGGAGACCCGTATGAGTGGGGTGAAAAGATGATTGCTCATTACAAGAGCCTTGGAATTGACCCAAAAACAAAGACACTTTTATTCAGCGACAGTCTTGATTTTGAGCGTGCTGACAAGCTCTACAGACATTTCTGCAAGGAAACAAATGTAGCTTTCGGTATTGGCACATACTTAAGCAATGATACAGATGTTCCTGCACTCAATATTGTCATGAAAACCACAATATGCAATGGTATGGATGTAGCGAAGATTTCTGATACACCCGGCAAGGGGATGTGCAAAAATCCGGATTATGTGGATTACTTAAACCGCTGCATTGATTACAGGATGAAAAATGACCGCTAGGAGGAAATGTCATGAATACAGGATTTTACCGTGTTGCCGCATCGTCCCCTGAGATTTATCTCGGGGACTGCGTGAACAATGCTGACAATATCATACACATTGCAGAGTCACTTGCAAAAAAGGATGTGCAGCTTGTGGTTTTTCCGGAGCTGTGTATTACGGGATATAGCTGTGCAGACATGTTTTTGAGAAAAGAACTGCTCGCGCAGGCTCAGCAAGAACTGGACAGGATTAAAACAGCATTGCAGGATTTAAGCATCCTTGTATGCGTGGGACTGCCGATAGAAGATGAAGCTGGCAGACTTTTCAACTGTGCTGCATATGTACACAGCGGAGAAATTGTTGGAATTGTGCCAAAAACATATATTCCCAACTATGGTGAATTTTATGAGAAACGCTGGTTTACAAGCGCAGACAAGAGATTATCAGATGAGATTACTTTAAATTATGTCGCAAACAGGCCAACAGTACCTTTTTCTCCGAATATTATTATCAAGGATCTGAGAGGCGCAATTGTCGGTACTGAGATTTGTGAAGATTTATGGGTAAGTGCGCCTCCGAGCGGGGAGCTTTGCAAAGCCGGTGCAAATATCATTATAAATCCATCAGCAAGCAATGACGTAATCGGAAAAAGAGAATACAGGCGCAGTCTTGTGGCGATGCAGTCAGGAAGATGCCGTGCCGGATACGTGTATGCGTCAAGCGGTGCAGGAGAGAGCAGCACGGATCTGGTATTTTCCAGCCACTGCATCATAGCTGATAATGGCAGAATAGCTGGTGAGACGTCAGATTATTCAAAACGTATGAATAAAAAGGTATCAGAAGATGATGTGATGAGCTCTGGTTTTGTGATAAGTGAGATAGATATTGATCGCTGCATGAATGACCGCCACAGATACAACAGCGATTCATGGGCTGATGTGCCGGATGTGATAAAAGTAATTTTAAATGGTGAAAACCGGATGAAGGATTATCAAATATGGCCAAAGAAAGTTAATCCGTATCCGTTTGTACCAAGTGATAAAAACAACCGAAAAAACCGCTGCATGGAGATTTTGTCGCTTCAGGCAAAAGGTCTGGAACAGAGACTCATATCCACCGGAATAAAAAATGTTGTTCTTGGAATATCCGGCGGTCTGGACAGCACACTTGCACTTTTGGTATGCTGTGATGCATTTGAAGCACTTGGCATTCCGAAGAGAAATATCTATGGTATTACAATGCCAGGATTTGGAACTACATCTACTACAAAGACAATTGCTGACAGGCTTATGGAAGAATTTGGAGTGACAGCCGTGGAAGTTAATATTGAGGCTGCATGCAGACAGCACATGAAGGATATAGGACATCCGGATGATGTTTTTGACGTGACATATGAAAACATTCAGGCCAGAGAGCGTACGCAAGTATTATTCGATTATGCAAACATGGTAGACGGACTTGTAATCGGTACAGGTGATATGTCAGAGCTTGCACTTGGCTGGTGCACCTACAACGGTGACCATATGAGCAATTATGCCGTGAACTGCAGTGTACCAAAGACACTTGTTAAATACATTGTACAGGCTTATGCCAGCGAGTGCGCGTCAACGGATGAAATGAAAAATGTGCTTTGCGAAATAGCAGACCTGCCTATTTCTCCTGAACTACTGCCGCCGGATAAAGACGGTAACATAGCACAGAAAACAGAGGAGAGCATCGGCAAATATGACCTTCATGACTTCTTCCTTTATCATTTTCTGCGTAATGGAGAAAGCCGGGATCGGATATTAAAACTTGCAGAGATTGCTTTTGCAAATGTAAGTAAGGGTGAAATAGAAAAGACTCTGGAAACATTCTTTACGCGTTTCAGGCAGCAGCAGTTTAAGCGTTCATGCATACCTGACGGACCAAAGGTGGGAACTGTTTCATTATCTCCTAGAGGTGATCTGAGAATGCCAAGCGATATGGTGGAATTGTATTAGGCCGAAGTGCAAAAAGATGAAAGAAATATTAGCTAACCACAAATGAACATCTAGTCACAGCGTAAGAAAACCGGGAGACTGGGAACGCAGCCGGGGGGATGGCACACCCTCATGTAAGCGACTAGCGAAGCTGTTTAGATACTGTAGAATTATGCACATGAAACACAGAAATGCCCAGCCATGGATGGCTGGGCAAGGTGTTATGCGCCATGGACGGCGCATAAAAGCCGGTTTCGTCAAGCATAGAAACACTATAAGCATAATTCGTACAGAATCTTAACAGCAAAGCGTTAGCGCACATGAGGGTGTGCCATCCCCCCGGCTGCGTTCCCGGTCTCCCGGTTTTCGTAGTTAGTCAAGTGAATTACGCAGTCTTTCCGGTATAAAGCTGATAATACTTTCCCTTCTTTGCAATCAGCTCATCATGACTTCCCCTTTCAATAATGCGTCCCTGCTCCAAAACCATAATGCAGTCGCTGTTTCTGACAGTAGAAAGCCTGTGTGCGATAACAAATGTAGTACGGCCATGCATGAGCTTATCCATGCCGTCCTGAACAATACGCTCGGTACGTGTATCAATTGAGCTTGTAGCCTCATCGAGGATGAGCACAGGAGGGTCGGCGATAGCGGCACGCGCAATGGCTAGAAGCTGGCGCTGGCCCTGGCTTAGGTTTGCACCGTCACCTGTCAGTACAGTATTGTAGCCGTCAGGAAGCTGGCGGATAAACGTATCGGCGTTTGCCAGGCGGGCAGCTGCGTATACTTCATCATCTGTGGCATCAAGCTTGCCGTAGCGGATGTTTTCCATGACAGTAGCTGTGAAAAGGTGGGTATCCTGCAAAACAATGCCAAGAGAGTGGCGCAGATCAGCCTTTTTAATCTTGTTTATATTGATGCCGTCATATCTTATCTTGCCGTCTGCTATATCGTAGAAGCGGTTGATAAGGTTAGTGATGGTAGTCTTTCCAGCTCCGGTGGTGCCGACAAAGGCAATCTTCTGACCGGGTGTTGCAAAAAGATCCACATCGTGCAGTACAATTTTCTCAGGCACATATCCGAAATCCACATCGTCAAATACCACATCGCCCTCGAGTTTTTTGTAGTCCACAGAGCCGTCAGCCTGATGAGTATGCTTCCATGCCCATAAGCCGGTGTGCTCAGGTGTTTCAGTGAGTTTTCCGTTTTCTTCCTTAGCATTTACCAGTGTGACATAGCCCTCGTCAGTCTCAGGCGCTTCATCGAGCAGTGAGAAGATACGGTCGCATCCGGCAAGCGCCATGATGATACTGTTGAACTGCTGGCTGACCTGCGAGATAGGCATGTTAAAGCTCTTGTTAAAGGTCAGAAAGCTCGCAAGCTTACCAAGGGTCAGACCGCCAAAGCCTGAAAGAGCCATAACACCGCCTGCAAGAGCGCAGAGCACGTAGCTTAGATTTCCAATCTGTGCGTTTACAGGACCGAGCATGTTGGAGTACATGTTGGCATTGTAGGCGCTTTCAAAGAGTTCATCGTTTATTTTGTCGAAGGCTTCAATATTTTCCTGCTCGTGGGTAAATACCTTGACTACCTTCTGGCCGTTGAGCATTTCCTCGATGAAGCCGTTAACCTTGCCGAGGTCGCGCTGCTGTGCAAGGAAATAGCGGCTGGAGAAGCCTGCAAATTTCTTTGTCACGACTGTTGTTACGA
>UMFU01029015.1_pt1 | contig 14961 bp, 10 predicted proteins | sample 1965091 | NCBI WGS metagenome assembly UMFU01 (sample SAMEA4836054, study PRJEB28245) | human gut metagenome | biome: gut microbiome; material: fecal sample | place: Denmark | collected 2008
TCAACAGCATTATTATTTCGCGCATTCCGATCTGTGGATGGGCTGTCAGCGGCATTCTCTCCATTGTATTCTTTATTTTCTGGATCATGGGATTAGTATATGCCTGCAAAGATGAAGAAAAAGAGCTTCCACTTTTAGGAAGTATTAAGATTTTAAACTAAGATATTAAAAAAACATTATTATGTAAAAACCCGGCTTTAAGGTTCATGACCCCAAAGCCGGGTTTCTTTTTTTGTGCACAGACCTGCCTGCTAAAACAGGCAGTCTGCTATCTTATACGATTTTCTTATACCTCTACGGTAATTTTGTCTAAGTGCCAGATATCATCCACATACTCCTGGATCGTACGGTCAGAGGAGAATTTACCGGCATGTGCGATATTTAAGATTGCACTCTTTGCCCAACCTTCTTCATCTTTGTATGCTTCCATGACGCGTTTCTGTGCTTCTGCATAAGAACGGAAATCTTTTAAGATGAAATAGGTATCTGCAAACTGTGTACACTGTGTATTGAGCAGTGAATTGTACAGGTCACGGAATAACTCAGGATCATTCGGTGAATAAAATCCATTGATGAGCTGCATCAGTACCTTGCGGATATCCTGATCACTGTTGAAGATCTGCATTGGATCATAGTCACGGTTTCTCTCATGTGCAATGACTTCATCGGAACTCATACCGAAAATAAATGCATTTTCTTTACCGACTTCCTCGACGATCTCAACATTGGCACCATCCATCGTTCCGAGTGTCAGTGCACCGTTTAACATGAATTTCATGTTACCGGTTCCGGATGCCTCTTTACTAGCTGTGGAGATCTGCTCGCTGACATCTGCTGCCGCAAAGATCCACTCTGCGATCGATACGCGGTAATCTTCAATAAATACGACTTTGATCTTGCCGTTAATGCTTCTGTCATTGTTGATAACGTCCGCCACATTGTTGATCAGTTTGATCGTAAGTTTTGCGTTCTTGTAGCCTGCTGCTGCCTTTGCACCAAAAATAAAGGTTCTCGGATAGAAATCCATATCCGGGTGCTCTTTTAATTCATTATACAGATACATGACATGTAAAATATTCAGCAACTGACGTTTGTATTCATGCAGACGTTTTACCTGCACATCAAAGATGGAACGCGGATCTACTTCGATGCCGTTGTGCTCTTTGATGTATTTTGCAAGACGCAGTTTGTTCTGATATTTGATATTCATGAACTCCTGCTGTGCTTTTTTATCGGTTGCATAGATCGCCATCTTCTCAATATGGGAAAGATTTGTGATCCAGTCGTCACCGATATGTTCACTTACCCAGTCTGCAAGAAGCGGATCGCCATGCATCAGGAATCTACGCTGTGTGATTCCATTCGTCTTGTTGTTGAATTTCTGTGGGAACAGCTCATAGAAATCGTGAAGCTGCTCGTTCTTTAAGATCTCCGTGTGAAGTTTTGCCACACCATTTACGGAATATCCTGCTGCGATCGCAAGATGTGCCATTTTTACCTGACCATCGTAAACGATTGCCATACGTGCAACTTTACCGTTATCTCCCGGAAACTCTGCCTGGATCTGTAAAATAAATCTGCGGTTGATCTCCTCAACGATCTGATAGATACGCGGAAGCAGTCTTGAGAAGATCTCGATCGGCCATTTTTCAAGTGCTTCTGCCATGATCGTGTGGTTGGTATATGCACAGGTCTTTGTCGTGATCTCCCATGCCTCATCCCAGCTTAATCCCTCTTCGTCAAGTAAAATACGCATCAGCTCTGCCACTGCAACGGTCGGATGTGTATCATTTAACTGGAATGTCACTTTCTCCGGCAGCTTATGGATATCGTCATGATGCTTTTTGTAACGTGCCAGCGCACGCTGTACACTTGCAGATACGAAGAAATACTGCTGTTTTAAACGAAGTTCTTTTCCCGCGATATGGTTATCATTCGGATAAAGTACCTCGACTAAGTTGCGGGCAAGATTTTCCTGCTCCACGGCTTTGTGATAATCACCTTTATCAAAGGAGTCTAATTCAAAGCACTCCATCGGCTCTGCATCCCAGATCATTAAGGTATCTACCACATGATTGCCGTAACCTACGATCGGCATATCATAAGGTACTGCTAAAACGGACTGGTAATTTTCCTGTACGAAACGGGTCTTTCCTTCCTCCGTCACTTCCGCACGGACATAACCGCCGAATTTCACCTCATAGGAATATTCCGGACGGCGAAGTTCAAACGGATATCCGTTCTTTAACCAGTTATCCGGCACTTCCACCTGAAAACCGTCTTTGATCTTCTGTTTGAACATACCATAACGGTAGCGGATACCGCAGCCGTAAGCTGCGTATCCCAAGGTTGCCAGAGATTCCATAAAGCAGGCTGCAAGACGTCCGAGTCCACCATTTCCAAGTGCCGGATCCGGCTCCTGATCCTCGATCTCATCAAGGTTTAAACCGATCTCCCCGAGTGCCTCTTTTACCTCTTTGTACATTTTTAAATTGATCATGTTGTTGCCAAGAGCACGGCCCATCAAAAATTCCATGGACATATAATAGACCATCTTTGGATCCTGTTTGTCAAACGCTTTCTGTGTGGCAAGCCAGTCATCAATAATGACATCTTTTACCGTGTAGGAAACTGCCTGAAAAATCTCCTGCTGTGACGCCTCATCTAACGTTTTGCGGTAAAGATTCTTTACATTTTCTTTTACATCCTCAATAAACGCTTCTTTGTTGAAAACATTTTCCTTCATCTAGTTTTCTCCTTTTTTTACTCCAAGCAATACTTTTTCTCCATTAATATTCCATTCCTTGCAGTAAATTCCGTTTTCTCCGGAGTCAAAAGAATCAGCTTCTGCTACAACTTCAGTACCTAAAACATCACCCATGATGTCATTTCCGTACTTATTAAAGATGTCGGCTACTTTTTCATCTGCATGATAGTAAATGGAAATTTTATCCATAACCTCAAATCCGGCTTCCTTACGCATGGTCTGGATCTTGCTGATCAGCTCACGGACAAATCCTTCCTCTACCAGTTCCGGTGTCAGGTTGGTATCAAGCACAACGGTTACAGTATTATCACCTTCCGTTACATAACCTTCCATCTGTGTCATTGTGATCAGAAGGTCTTCTTCGGATAATTTTACATCATCACTGACTGTTGGCAATGCAAGCACACCGTCTGCTTTTAATTCAGCCATTGCTTTGTTTCCGTCTAACTCTGCAAGTGCTTTCTGGATCTGTCCTAAGAACTTGCCATATTTCGGTCCGACAGTACGAAGCTGTGGTTTGAAAGTATAGCTTGTATATGCACTGACATCCTCTGTGAAGTTTACTTTCTTCACATTTAACTCATCCTCGATGATCTCCACAAAATATTCTGGCAGTACATTCGGTGCTTTGACATACATATTTCCGATTGGCTGACGATTCTTGATATTTGCAGAGTTACGGCACGCACGACCCATAACAACGATCTTTAAGACCTCATCCATATTTTTCTCTAATTCTTTGTCGATCCATGCCTCATTGACAGCCGGGAAGTCGCACAGATGGATGCTCTCCGGTGCCTCTGTGTTGATGGAACGTACCAGGTTCTGATAGATCTCCTCTGTCATGAACGGGATCATCGGTGCAGCAGCCTTGCAGATCTCAACTAATGCAGTATAAAGTGTCATATATGCGTTGATCTTATCCTGCTCCATGCCTTTTGCCCAGAAACGGTCACGGCTTCTTCTGACATACCAGTTACTCATGTCATCCACGAACTCATCAAGTACCTTTGCAGCTTCCGGAATGCGGTAATTTGCAAGGTTTTCATCCGTTCCCTTGATTGCGGAATTCAATTTTGACAGCAGCCACTTATCCATAACGGATAATTTTTCATAATCTAAGGTATATTTTGTTGCATCAAACTGGTCGATGTTTGCATACAGCACGAAGAATGCATAAGTATTCCACAGGGTACCCATGAATTTACGCTGTCCTTCCTGTACCAGCTTGCCACTGAAACGCTTCGGGATCCATGGTGCACTGCTTGTATAGAAATACCAGCGGATCGCATCTGCGCCGTAAGTCTCTAATGCATCAAACGGATCAACCGCATTTCCTTTGGACTTACTCATCTTCTGTCCGTTCTCATCCTGTACATGTCCAAGAACGATGACGTTCTCATACGGAGCTTTATTAAATAACAGGGTGGACTCTGCCATCAGAGAGTAGAACCATCCTCTTGTCTGGTCAACTGCCTCGGAGATAAACTTCGCCGGGAACTGTTTCTCAAAGACGTCTTTATTCTCAAACGGATAATGGTGCTGTGCGAATGGCATTGCTCCGGAATCGAACCAGCAGTCGATAACCTCCGGTACACGGTGCATTTCTTTGCCACAGTCCGGGCATTTAAAGGTAACTGCATCAATATACGGACGATGAAGTTCTACCTTTGCATCCTCCGGATTTCCGCTTCTCTCTGCAAGTTCTGCACGGCTTCCGATGCACTCCTGATGTCCACATTCACACTCCCATACCGGAAGTGGTGTTCCCCAGTAACGGTTACGGGAGATACCCCAGTCCTGGATATTCTCAAGCCAGTCACCGAAACGTCCTTTTCCGATAGAATCCGGGATCCAGTTTACAGTATTGTTGTTGCGGATCAGGTCATCTTTGACTGCAGTCATCTTGATGAACCAGGATTCTCTTGCGTAGTAGATGAGCGGTGTGTCACATCTCCAGCAGTGCGGATATTCATGCTCGAACTTCGGAGCATCGAATAACAGTCCCTTTTCATCGAGATCTTTTAATACCATAGGATCTGCTTTCTTTACAAAAACACCGGCATATGGTGTCTCTTTGGTCAGCTCACCTTTTCCGTCTACAAGCTGTACGAATGGAAGGTCATATTTTCTTCCGACAGCGGCATCATCTTCACCGAATGCAGGTGCGATATGAACGATACCGGTACCGTCTGTCATGGTTACATAGGTGTCACATACAATGTAATGCGCTTTTTTGTGCTGTTTTTCAATGATCTCTTTTGCACAGTCAAATAACGGCTCATACTCTTTGTACTCTAAATCGCTTCCTTTATAAGTCTCTAATACTTCGTATGCCTTTGTTCCCTCTGGTGCATCCTTGTCAAGCAGTTTGCCAAGTACCGTGTCAAGCAGTGCCTCTGCCATATAATAGGTATATCCGTCAACCGCTTTTACTTTGCAGTAAGTCTCTTCCGGGTTCACACAGAGTGCGACGTTAGACGGCAGTGTCCAAGGAGTTGTAGTCCATGCAAGGAAATATGCATCCTCTCCGATTACTTTAAAACGTGCAACTGCAGAGCGCTCTTTGACCGTCTTATAACCCTGCGCAACCTCCTGAGAAGATAACGGGGTACCGCAGCGTGGGCAGTAAGGAACGATCTTGAATCCTTTATATAAAAGGTTTTTATTCCAGATTTCTTTTAATGCCCACCACTCGGACTCAATAAAATTGTCATCGTAAGTAACATATGGATTGTCCATATCAGCCCAGAAACCAACGGTCTTTGAGAAATCTTCCCACATTCCTTTGTATTTCCATACGGATTCCTTACATTTTTTGATGAAAGGCTCCATACCGTATTCTTCGATCTGCTCTTTTCCGTTTAAGCCAAGAAGTTTCTCAACCTCAAGTTCTACCGGGAGTCCATGTGTATCCCAGCCGGCTTTACGCGGAACGAATTTTCCTTTCATGGTCTGGTATCTCGGAATCATATCTTTGATCGTACGGGTCTCCACATGTCCGATGTGCGGCTTGCCGTTTGCAGTTGGCGGGCCGTCATAAAAGGTGTAGGTCTCTCCTTCCTTGCGGTGTTCCATGCTCTTCTTAAAGATGTCATTGTCATTCCAGAACTTCTCGATCTGTTTTTCTCTGTCTACGAAATTCAGATTCGCATCAACTTTCTTATACATTGTTAACCTCCATTGATTTAATAAAGAGTCGCTCGCGACTCTTTCGCGCCCGAGCGGTGCTGTTTACAGCAAACTTCTTCTCCGCGAAGTGCGCATCCCGCCCAGAGGGCTTTTTAATTCATAGGACGTAATTTCCTATGAATTAAAAAAACCCTCGTCCTGTATATAGGACGAGGGCTTAATTACTTCGTGATACCACCTGATATACAAATGTACACGGAACTAATAAACTCCGGATACACGTTCCCTGTAACGCAGGAAATGCGTCAGCGCTTACTCTGTCACGGAAAATCCCAGTCGTGATCTGCCTTGACCATTTCAGACTGCGGCTTGGAAGTGATTTTCATTCAGCAGATACTCGCACCGGTTTCCACCTGCTCCGGCTCTCTGTTGCTTTTCCTGATGAACTACTGTCTTCGTCATTGCCTTTTGCCAAAAATCTAATCTTTAGTATAGACTCGGAAAGTGAGAATGTCAAGAGGGCTTCATGCTTTTCACAGAGCACGTTTTTTCACATCTGCGATCACGTTTAAAAACCGCTCCTTCATCTGTGCCTCTAACAGTTTTACATCCATGTCACTGCCCGTACACGGCACAAATCCTCCAGCCATCGATGCGTGGCCGCCGCCATTGCCAATTCCTTTCAGTGCCTCCGCCACAATCTTTCCTGCATCGAGCATACTCTTTTCACTGCGCACGGAAAGTTTGATTCCATCTGACTTTCTCGAATACACGACGGAAAATGACACTTCTTTTAAAGCAAGCATGAAATCGGATATATTTGCAATGACCGGACAATCCTTACCAGTATTGCAGAAACTGATGTCATCATATACTTCAATACTTGAAATCGCACTCGAATATGCCATCAGATCATCAAAACACAGATTACTGTTTTCTAACATATGGATGACCTCATAATCACATTCATCAAACATCCGGTAGAGCATCTCAATATCGAGTTTTGACACTCCACGGCTCAGATTATTGGTATCGATCCGTACACCGTATGTCAGAGTCGTGGCGATTCTTCTATCCATCGGGATATTATTTTCAAAGAAATACTGTGCAACGATCGTCGCACATGCTCCCACTTTCGGCCGGATGTCTTTAAACCGGTATGGAAACTTTTCATTTTCCGGATGATGATCGATGCAGATGATCTCGTCCCCCGTAATGTCAACGATGTTTGAATTACCCTTTTGTGCATCCACAAGGATCACTTCATCCTCATCTGTCAAAATGGTACTAAGATCCTCCACATTCAAAAGTTCGATCTCCATCAGTTCACGCAGCTTGTCGGTACTGTAACGGTCTATTTTTCCTTTATAACAGATCGTGGAAGAAATTCCATTGTGCTTTAACAGCTCCTGGATCCCAAGCGCACTCGCAATGGCATCCGGGTCAGGGAAATTATGCGTCTGGATATACACATGCTTCCGGTTGATCTGTTTTAGTAGTTCTTGTAATTTTGTCATATTAATCCTCTAAAATATGTTTCTGCCACCCGTTTTGTCACAAGTTCTGAAAATGCCTGTATCTTATACTGTGCTTCCGGTACGATTCCAAAACCGTATGCAGCATGGATAAATCCAACGCCCGCTTTTCTGCTGGCATCATAATCTCCCTGGATATCGCCCACATAGACTGCTTCCTCTAAATGGTTCCGGTCTGCAAGCAGTCTGATATTGTCCCCTTTCTGTAAAAGATTATTTCCGTAACATTCGATATCGGAAAAATAATCCCAGAAATGATAATGATCCAAAAATGCCTCAATGTAACCTTTCTGGCAGTTGCTTACAATGTAAAGTTCATATGTCTTTTTTAATTCTTTGAATGTATCCTCAAGATCCGGATAAAGCACTCCGCCATGTTCTCTTAAATAATCGTTCTCGATCCTGCAGCACTCCGCTAAAAGTGTCTCCTGCTCTTTCTCAGAAATTTCCGGGAATAACAGTTTTGCGATCACATCCATGGTCTTTCCCATAACACCCTTGATATCGGCTTCTGTGAGTGCCTTATTTAACCTTCCATCCTGACGGATCGCTTCATTCCAGGATTCTGCCACATTGGCGGCTGAATCCCAAAGTGTGCCATCCATATCAAAAATAATTCCCTGTTTTTTCATATAAGTCCCCATTCCTGCGTGTAAAAATTCTCATTTTTCACACGATTCTGCTTCATTTATTTTAAATCGTAAACGCTGGCATATTTTTTTTCAAAATAACGCACCAATGGCTCTGCTGATACTTCTTTTCCACACACATTTGCAATCACTTCTTTTGGTGTGCGTGTGCTGCCATACCAGTGGATCTTTTCATTCAGCCATTTTGTGATTTCTTTGATTCTGCCCTCTTTTAAGATCTCATCTACCGGCCCTAACTCTTTTTCAAGCTCCTCTAAGTACATGCCGTCATAGATGCTTCCTAACAGATAGCTTGGAAAATAGCCGAAGGAACCATCTGACCAGTGCATATCCTGTAAGATTCCCTCCGCATCATTTGCCGGAGTGATATCTAAATATTCCTTCATTTTCTGATTCCAAAGTTCCGGAAACTTCTCAACCGGAACATTGTCACGAAAGATTGCCTTCTCCATTTCATAACGCAATATAATATGGAAGCAATAGGTCACCTCATCTGCCTCGGTACGGATCAGGCTGTTTCTGACATGATTGATCTCACGGTAAAACTCATCCAGTGAAATGTCCTTCATCTGCGGCATCAGTTCCTGCACTTTCTCATAGACAGGAATCCAGAAATTCTTATTGCGCCCTAAAATATTCTCATAAAAACGGGATTGGCTCTCATGCACGCCCATATAACGGCAGCTTCCTGCAGCCGTGTTGTCATATTCCGGATTGACATTCTGTTCAAAAATCGCATGACCACCCTCATGGATAGCCGAAAACATGGCAGAAATCGGATCATGTTCATAATAATGATTTGTCACCCGGACATCCTTGGAAGAAAAATTCAGTGTAAAAGGATGCTCTGTCTCTCCTACTGCACCGGCATCTTTGGAAAATCCGATGTAGGAAAGCAAAAGATCCTGCACTTTTCTCTGATCATCCGGATCAAAATAAGCATGGAATTTTGTATCATCCGGCTGTTTTGCGGCAAGTATTTTTTTCACAAGCGGAATCAGCGCTTCCTTTAGTTCACCAAACAGACGGTCAATCGTTGCAGAATCCATTCCCTCTTCATATTTATCTAACAATACATCATAAACTTCTTTGCCCGGATCTGTGTAACCTGCCATTTCTTTGGTAAGTGCAATCATTTTCTCCAGATGCGGTGCAAAAATGGAAAAGTCAGATGCATTTTTTGCATCTTCCCATGCATTTCCGGATTCTGCCTGCTCACGGACCATCACTTCATAACGGTCTTTTGGAATCCGTCTGTCTTTTTCCATATCGCGCTGCATGCGTGTCACGATAAATTTCATGGTATCTGACAGCTGTGCAAATTCTTCCGGTGTCTTTAAGGTCTCTAACATGCCGTAAAGTTCATCCGAAGTCGACATCGCAAAGCTCTCGGTTGAAAAATAAGTCAGTGCATCGATATGTCCTGCCTGCCCCAGTTTGGGTGCACAGGTTCTCATGTCCCAGTAAAGAAGCGTATTGATATGTTCATATTTTTTCATTTTATCGAGATACTGCTCGAATTGTTCTAATGTTTTACTCATAGTCGTCCTCCATTTTCAGAACGACGCCGGTCTGGCGTGTTACATTCCGTTCTTTCTGTTCCATATTAACACAGGACACCTGACCTGTCACTTATTTTTAGTATAACCAAAAACACCACGAACATGCGATTTTGCATGTCCATGGTGTTTTTCATAACAATCAGTCTGCCCGTAGTGCGTGCAATCTGTTTTTTCATCGGAAACCCTGACGCAACTACTTATTTTACCTCTACTGTCCAGCCATATTTATCCGGCAGTCTGCCCCACTGGATTCCGGTTAAGGTATCATATAATTTCTGTGTCAGTTCACCGATCTTGAAATCGTTGATCGTTACAACATCATCTTTGTAGCGGAGTTCTCCGACAGGGGAGATAACTGCTGCAGTACCTGTTCCGAATACTTCCTCAAGTGTGCCATCATGTCCGGCTTTCATCAGATCATCTACGGAAAGTCTGGTCTCATTTACTTTATAACCCCAGTCTCTTAACAGATGGATCATGGAATCTCTTGTGACACCCGGAAGAACAGTTCCCTCGATCGGTGCTGTGTAAATCTCGCCTGCGATCTTGAACATGATGTTCATGGTTCCAACTTCCTCTACATATTTACGATGTTCACCATCTAACCAGAGTACCTGGGAATATCCCATCTTCTCTGCTTTAACCTGTCCTAAAATAGAACCTGCGTAGTTACCACCGCATTTTGTAAATCCGGTACCACCTTTTACGGCACGAACCAGTTCATCCTCAACTAAGATCTTAACCGGGTTGATTCCCTCTGCGTAGTAAGCGCCAACCGGGCAGCAGATAATCATAAACTTATAAGCAGATGCCATATGTACGCCGAGTGCAGCTTCTGTTGCAAACATAAACGGACGGATGTAAAGAGATGTCTCCGGCTCTGATGGAACCCAGTCCTCTTCTACCTTTACCAGTGCTTTTACCGCCTCAACAAACATATCAACCGGGAGCTCCGGCATGCAGAGTCTTGCGTTAGAGTTGATCATTCTCTTTGCGTTCATCTCCGGACGGAATAACTGGATCTTACCCTCTGCAGTACGGTATGCTTTCATACCCTCGAATGTTTCCTGTGCATAATGTAACGTTACACATGCCGGATCCATGGTGATCGGTCCTTCCGGAACGATTCTTGCATCTTTCCAGCCCTCTTCCTTTGTCCAATCCATAACAAACATATAGTCTGTCATATATTTTCCAAATCCAAGATGTTTCTGATCTGGTTTTTCCTTTAAATGTTCTCTTTTTTCAAATCTGATATCCATAACATATGCCTCCGACTCTCTATCGTTTTTTTCTGACCCTCATTATGATACTTTCTTTTTTGAGTGTCAAGATTATTCCAAAGGCTTATATTCATCATTACTTAAACTCATAATAATATTTATTTTTTATAATTATACGTTATGATGCTGTCATAAAACCATCCCGTAATTTTTGCCTTTGAAATGTACTAGTTCTGCTCTGCAATTACCTTTTTTAAAGGAATCCAGATAATAAATGCCAGCACACTTCCGATTACTGCTGTGATAAGCTGTGTCACGGAAAATGTTGTCTGGAACACTGCCATCTTTGGAACCATTGCTTCCGGAAGCAGGGACGGAATCAGAACCAGTGCAATCACGACTCCCATAAATAATGCCTTTACAATGCTGCCGGCTGCCATACCTGCGATCAGACCTGCATTGCCTTTGATTTTCTTTGCAATCAGACTAACTGCAACTACAAGAATGATATTTCCGATCATAACGCATGGGATGATCGCCGGGATCGCTGACATGATCGGGCTTCCTGTAATCAGGAATGATGTGACCGGTGTGATCACAGATAAAATAATTCCGCATGCCATTCCTGCACCCAGTGCCGCAATGATCAGACATGCATTGATGATCGGTCCTGTGATGTACACACTTGTGTTTTTAAAGAACTGGCTCACGATACAGATTGCCAGTAACACTGCTGTTGTTGTGATTTGTTTCGTTGTGATTTTCATAAATCCTCCTTTGTTTTGCGGAGCAAAATGCGACTGCCTTTGCAGGAGCAGAGGATTTTCCTCCTTTGTTTTGCGGAGCAAAATGCCTGCTATGCCGCCTTTGCATAGCATGTGCCCTTGCAGGAGCAATGCCCAACACATTGGGCAGGATTTTCCTCCTTTGTTTTGTACAATTTTCGCAACCATCATAGTACAACACTTATGAAAAGTCAATTTTCCGTACACGGCTCACTCTGCCCCCGCAAACAACCGCAATTTTCTCTTGTCATTTAAACCAGGGAATTTTATAATAAAACCAACATATAAATATTTCGTATAAATATAAGGAGATTACGTTATGCATACATTTCAACCTATGACAGCAGATATGATGGAATTTGATCCATTTACAAAGATTGGAAAAGAATGGGCGCTGCTCACCGCAGGTTCCAAAGACAAAGCAAACACCATGACCATAAGCTGGGGCGGTGTCGGCATCTTATGGGGCAAAAACGTTGCCTTTGTATTTGTCCGTGACTCAAGATACACCAAAGAACTGATCGACAAAAATGAATTCTTTTCTCTCAGCTTTTTATCTGAAAAATACCGTGATGCATTAAATTACTGTGGAAGTCACTCCGGCCGCGACGAAAACGATAAGATCTCAGCCGCCGGTTTAACCCTTACCTCCCGCCACAGCATTCCGTTCATCGATGAGGGAAATATGATCCTGCTGTGTGAGAAAATGTCCGCAACGCGACTGACTGAGGATTCCTTCCTGATGCCAGAGATTGCGCAAAAATGGTATGCAGATCATGATATGCACACGATGTATATTGCGGAGATCATTGATATTCTGGCAAGATAAGAAAAACAGGCAGGTGGGAGTTCATATACGAAAACTCCTGCCTGCCCGTTTTATGTTTTTCAGATATATAATCTCTTAATCATTTTTTGTTCCATACATTCTAAAATACTCATCCGCCTGCTGCATAGATATGTTTAATTTATCCTGCAATCTTTTTATAATACCCTTTTTCGGTATGTTCATTTCGAGACACATTTCTATCATTCCCTCTGCTTTGCCACGAACTTCTCCACGCGCTTCGCTCTCCGCAATTAATTCTTCAATCGCCTGACACATCTCTATCCCCTCCTTTTCCTCTGATATCTTAATTGGTGTCTTCGTGATGGTTTTTATAACTCTGGCTGCATTCATTTCTATACTTTTATGGGTATCTGTCCTCAAAAAATCCAGCAGTTTTTCTTTATTATTAGAGTACTTGATATATCCCATAACCTCTCTCATACTTGTTGAAAATTTGTTCAGTTCTTCTTCCGTAAGTTTTGCCGGATCGATCAGGTGTATCCTGTAGTTCTCCACATAACTTAAAATTTCCATATCCCTTATCGGCATCATTTCATGTAAAGATAACGGTCCGTCCCATTCCTCTGCCCCAAAATGAATCACAAGTGTGATAACTGGTTTAATGTGATCTTCCTTTAAAAATCCCGATAAATATTCTCCACCGGTTTTTCCTGAATAATCTTTTTGGCTCCGTCGGTGCCCTGCCGCTATATCTGACACTTGTTTTCCATATTGTAAGGCATCATAGATAGCGTTTCTGACCGGCATTGCATAATGGACATCTGTCTGATTCTCAACCCCTAATAAAACATACGACATCTTTTCATCCTGTTTGATGACTGCTGCTTTTAAAACATCACGGTATTTTTGCAGTGCATCTTTTTTACCCACTGCCGATGTAGCAGTGTCAATCTCTGTAAGTCCTGCCGGATCGATCACCTTTTTTCCACCATAGATAAGATAATTAAACGCATCTGCAAATATAGCATTCTCCCGCATATACTCTTTTGTTACAATATCAACCGTCCCCATTCATTTCTCCTCCTTTGTTTAATCCGGGAGCAATTCGTGGTTTTCAAGAATTCTCCCTGCTTATATGTGTGAATGATAAAAGCATTGGAAATTCTTAAGTTGAATGTATAACTTTTTATACATTTTTCACTATGATAAAAGAATGGTCTATAACCATGTAGATGATTTCAGAATATCATGCTTTGTCTGGATTTTAGCATACTGTTCTTATAATGTCATTAAAAAGCCGATATTCCAATGATATTTGTAAGTTTTGCACAAAAAATCCAGTGTATAAAAACAGATATAACATACACACACCTTGCTTTTTCCAAAAATCAATGCTACAATATTTTCTGAGTTTTGTTCTAAAAAGTAAATATATGGAGGATTATTTATGAGCCCAGTTACTATTGTATTGCTGGTTATCTTAGCCGTTTTAATCATCGGACTGATTGTCCTTTATTTTCTCGGAAAGAAAGCACAGAAAAAGAAAGCTGAACAGGATGAGCAGCTTGCCGCTGCCGCACAGACCGTATCCATGCTGGTTATAGATAAGAAGCGAATGCGCATTACCGAATCCGGTCTTCCACAGGTTGTGATCGACCAGACACCAAAGATGATGCGCCGTACCAAACTTCCAATCGTAAAAGCAAAGGTTGGACCGAAAGTTATGTCTTTGATCGCAGATGAATCCGTGTTTGATTACATACCGATCAAGAAAGAAGTAAAAGCTACCGTAAGTGGTATTTATATCACAAAGGTTACCGGTGTACGCGGACCTCTTGAGAAACCGGAAGGTAAAAAGAGCTGGAGAACCAAATTAAAAGAAAAAGCTAATCGCACAAATAAAGAACTCGAAAAAGAAAAAGCTGAACTTGAAAAAGAGAAAAGCAAGAAAAAGAAAAAATAAGTGATGAAACCTGAAAATACCGCAAATGTGAAAATCGCATTTGCGGTATTTTTATCATGAACTACAGTACCCAGCCTGCCGCCTGCATCTGTGTCTCCACCATATGGTGATAGATTCCATCTTTTCCGGACAGCTCATCAGGTGTGCCTTCCTCTGCAACCACACCGTCTTTTAACACAACGATCTTATCTGCGTTTGCAACCGTTCGCATCCGGTGCGCAATGATAAGAACTGTCTTATTCCGGATCAGTTTTGACAATGCCTCCTGGATCAGTGTCTCATTATCTACATCCAGTGATGCGGTCGCCTCATCTAATAAGATAATCGGTGCATCCTTTAAAAACGCCCTTGCGATCGAGATTCTCTGACGTTCTCCGCCAGAGAGTTCTGATCCGTTTTCACCAATCATCGTCTGCCAGCCGTCCGGCAGCTTTTGGGCAAATTCATCACAGTGTGCTAACTTGGCAGCGACAATGACTTCCTCATCCGTCGCATCCTGTCTGCCGATACGGATATTTTCCATAATCGTATTATTAAAAAGTGTGACGTCCTGA
>UMFU01021978.1_pt1 | contig 14921 bp, 8 predicted proteins | sample 1965091 | NCBI WGS metagenome assembly UMFU01 (sample SAMEA4836054, study PRJEB28245) | human gut metagenome | biome: gut microbiome; material: fecal sample | place: Denmark | collected 2008
TGGACGCAGTTCGGGCCGCGCATCCTTGGAGAACCAGACATCACACGCAACGATGCTGGGGAGATCCAGATCCGCGGTTCTTCTCTCGAGGCATTTGCCGGTAGTTTTCAACAAGCCGAAGCGGCCATGGAGTCGCCGGACGGTTTGGGCCCCATGATGCCGGAGTACAACGGCAAGCCGGCTGAAGGGCTGGCCCGTCTGAGGCAAGCGAAAACAGGTGCAGTTCCTGCGCTGTTCCACCACAAAAAGTATGGGGATATCGGGATCATGTACGGCAAGCCCGGGAACCCCAACAGAGAGTACGCAGGTGGCTACGGTTTGTCACACATCGATGCCAAGCACCCGGGGCGGCTGATCAGATCCAACGGTTTCTTGACGTTGCAGAGGCTGATGATGCCCGTTTAAGTAAGACCAACACGGACCCAGATCGAGTTGTTTTAACTGACGGCGTTTACTTGCTGGCAATGACGAAGGTGTGGCGAGGAGAGACCAAGCACAGCAAGAGCACGTGGATCATAACTGTTTACGAAAAAGGCAGGCCGCAGAACCAAGTCGCCACTTCTGCTGTTTCCAGGGGCCGCAGTCCGTGGATGCCCCAGCCTGCCGCGGCGCAAGATAGCACGCCCGATTGGGAAAAAGACTTGAGCAAGCACAAAGGCAAGCTTTCTCAAGGTTCCAAGGGCGACTTCTTCCCCGAGCAACGGGTGATCGCGCGCTGGAATAACGTCGACCGCTCGACGCTTCTCCACGAATCCGGGCATGCTTTCCTTTCCATGGAGATGGGCGCTGCAGCGGAGCTTGCCAAGATCGACGAACGCTGACGGCAAAGGCGGCCGCGTGCAGTGCGCAGACCGCCTTCAAAGCCCTTAGGCCAAACTCGATTCAGCCGTTCTCAGAACGCTGTTTATTCACATCCAGCTTTCATTTTGAGCCGCTGTGCGGCCCGCAATGCGGCCGTAGACCAAGCAGTCTGTGACGGCGCAGGAGCCGAGGCGAACAGCACCGTGCACGCCGCCCGTCGCTTCGCCGGCAGCGAAAAGGCCTGGGATCGGTTCATCGGTCGAGATATCGAGCGCCCGCGCCTGCATATCCGTATAGATCCCGCCCATGCAGTGATGAACTTTAGGCACCATTGTCGAAACGTACCAAGGTCCGGTTCCCATTGGCTGGGCCTTCTTATTGACATAGCGTTTGAAATGTGCATCTGTGCCGCTCTTAACGGCGCTGTTCCATTCCTCGACACTCTTTCGAAGACCCTCAATATTGATCTTTTCACCGGCGGCGAGCGCTTCTAGCGTTTCATACTGCTTCACGCAGCCTCGTTCGAGCATTTTCTGCAGCAGGCCGGGGCGAGAAATGCCCATCGGTTCGACGCCTTTGGCATCCGCTATCGCGTAGCAGTGAATGCCTTCATTGAGGAGCGTCATGATGGCGTCGGCTCGAACTTTCCGGTTGGCAAGTTCATCCACGAAACGTTCTCCGGTCTTATCCTGCACCCACACGCCGAACATGGCCGCAGCGCCCTGAGCAAAGAAAAGCGCAATGCCCATCCCTTTTTCGACGGGCGAGGTCCAAGGCGCACACTGGATCCAGTCCGTTTGAATCAATTGGCAGCCGATGCGGGCAGCCTCGCGCCAGGCTTCAGAGGTAGCGCCCGGCTGGCAAGTGGTGCCGAGTTTCTCCGTGAGCTTCGGATCCTGAATGGAGCGGTATTTGATATCAGCTCCGAAGCCGCCGTGGCAGAGCACAACGGCTCTGCGGGCGGCGATGAACTTTACCTTCCCCGAATCGGCCTTCGGGAAGTTGTAGCCCTCACGAATTTGAACGCCTTTCACTCGGCCGTCGGCATCCCGAATGATGCGCTCCAAATAAGTGCGGGTGCGCGGTTTGACTCCAAGCGCTTCAAGCTTGGCAGCTTCCTTGAGGACAATGCCGGAACCGGAGCCGTTTTTAACAATCGCGTAGCGCGGCACGGAATGACCGCCTTCCTGCGCCACACGCTCCTCGACCCATTCAACGCCGAGCGTTTGGATGGTCCACTCCCAGGTTGGGAGCGCCTCTTCGCAGAGGTGCCTCACTTTTTCGGGCTGGTTGAGTCCGCCCCCTTCGGTCATCATGTCTTTGGCCATGAGTTCTGGCGAGTCTTCCAGGCCTTTTTTTTCTGCATGGGCGTTCCCGGAACGCCCATGATGCCGCCGTTGATGATGGAATTGCCCCCGATGACGCGCATCTTCTCCAATACGCAGACCGAAGCGCCGGCCAGCCGAGCTTCAATAGCGGCGGCAAGACCGGCAAACCCAGAACCGATGACGACAACATCGAACGTTTCATCCCACTTTTCGGGCAACGGATCAAATGCTTTGGCAGATGCGGATGAAGCGCCGGCAAAGAGTGTTGTGGTGAGCGCAGCGGTTTTAAGCCACTTGCGCCGAGAGAGGTTCGGCATGTCATTCTCCTTTTGAATGGCCGCAGGCAGTAGGGAGCCTGCATATGTTCATTTTCGGCGCAGATGGTGAAGGATGCGTTTATCCGTTTGCGGTCTGCGCGTTTTTCCTGAGCTCATTTTGTAGTTTGTGCTACAGACGAAATTTGTCTTGCTGATCAACACTCTTCCCTTGAAAAAGAGCCCGCGTCTCTAGGGACGTCCGCTGATTCAAAGGAGAGCAAGAATGAAACAATTCGCGATGACGGCTGCTGCCGCGGCAGCAGTCATGATGATGAATCCTGCATTTGCTGCGGATGCGGCTTATGAAGCCGACCTCTGCGTAATCGGCGCGGGTGCGTCCGGCACCGCAGCTGCCTGGGCAGCCGCCGAAAAGGGCATGAAGGTCATCACGCTTGAAAAGTCTGGTCTTCCAGGCGGCACCGGCAAATATTCCGAAGGCATCTTTGCCGTTGAGAGTGCTATGCAGCGCAACTGGAACTACGGTCTCACCAAAGACGAAGCATTCATGAAAATCATGAATTACGGTCATTGGCGCGGCAATGCGCGCATGGTCCGGGCCTTCGTTGACCGCTCCGCCGACACGATTGACTGGATGATCAAGAACGGCGTGAAGTTCGAAAAGCTCTTTTCCAACTATCCCAACGGTCTGTACACCTGGCACATTTACGAGGGCCGCGGTGCGGGTTGGATCAACCTCTTTATCGACAAGTACAAGAAAGCCGGGCAGACGCTTCTGACGAACACTTGGGGACAGAAGCTCATTACCGAAAACGGCCGCGTGGTCGGCGTTGAAGCGACGAACAAAGCGGGCGACAAGATCACCATCCGTTCCAAGGCGACCATCATTGCGACGGGCGGCTTCTTTGACAACAAAACCATGCGTGAGAAATATCTCCGCTTTGCCGATGCGGACGGCCTCGCGCAGACGGGCAAGACCGGCGACGGCATCCAGATGGCCTGGGCCGTTGGCGGCGGGAAGGAAGGCACGGAGGTGCAGGCCTCTTATCGTCCGGGGCCCCGCGGCGTTTCCACGACCAATCAGGTCAGCGCTACCGCCAAGCAGCCGCATCTGTGGCTGTCGCCTAAGGGCGAGCGGTTCTGCAACGAAGAAATCATGCTCGAATGGCCGTTTGCCGGCAACGCCCTGGAACGCATCGGCGGAACAATGTTCGTGGTCTATGACCAGAAGACGCTTGATCATATGGAAAAGGATCAGGGCATTGACCTCGGCGTCGGCGTAATGGTGCCGGTCGGCACTAAGCTAACCGAGTTCCAGAAGGACTGGGATGGTGCGGTGCAGGCTGGCTGGGCGTTTAAGGCAGATACGCTTGACGGTCTTGCGAAAGCGACCGGCATGAATGCCGATAAGCTCAAGAAGACAGTGGCGGAATATAACGGCTACTGTGACGTTCGTCACGATGCGGAATTTGCCAAGGATCCGAAATATCTGCGCGAAGTGAAGACCGGTCCTTTCTACGCCATCAAGTCCGTGGCGAGCTCTCTCGGGACCTTGGGCGGCATTAAGGCCAATGAACGCTTTGAAGTCGTTACGCCCGAAGAGGACCCGATTCCGGGGCTTTACGCGGCCGGAAACGATGTGGGCGGCATGTACGGCGACTCGTATGATCTTTTGATGGCGGGCTCGACGGTCGGCTTCGCCGTTAATTCGGGGCGCATCGCCGTGGATTCTGCGGCAGAGTACATCCGCACTTTGAAGTAACGTCATTCCAGTCAGATCGAAGCCATTCGATCTTCATTCGGCTAAGCTCAAACGGCTTCTTGGTCTCATGACCTCGGAGCCGTTTGCCGTTTAGGCCGGCAGCGGGCATTTCGGCACGGGATTCTCAATCCAGTCGTCAACGGCGGCAAAGAGCTGGTCGGAAAAAAGCAGTTTTCGCCCGTCTCGGCGAACAAGATCTGCTTTCATCCAGAAGGACAGCTGTCGGGCAACGCTCACGCGGTTGAGGTTGACAATCTCGCCGATGCGCTCGGCAGAAATCATAAGCGGCAGTCTGTGCCAGCCGCTGCTGGGCGACACATTTTCTGCTCGGCAGAGGGCCTTGGCACAGATCACGATTCGTTCGGCCGGCGGACGGATGAAGTTCGCCGTCATGCCTTCCAGAATGGATTCCTCTTTGGCAATGACGGAGCGGATTTCAAGCTGAGCAAGTGCCGGATCCTTTATCAGTGCGGCGGTGAGCACCGAGGGCGGCACGACGCGCACGACGCTTTTTTCAAGCGCCCGCGTAAATACATTGCAGCGTGTGCCCACGCTGGCTGTAAGGTCACCCATCGCGCGGCCGGGGAGCAAAACAGAGAGGATCGTCGGACGGTGATTTTCCGCTTCCGCAGCGTAATAAGCGCAAAGCCCCGACTCCAAAAAGAAAAGTCGCTGGGATTCTCCGCCGCGTTTGAGGAGTTCGCCTTTGGCAACCTCGCGGCGAATGCCTTCGGTGAGGAAAAGCCGTGCGAAAGGAGCGGGCTCGGCCGGCAGAAAGTAGGGAAGCTGCTCGAAGATGCGTCGCATGAGGCGGCTCGGTGCGATGAGAGTGAGGAACTGACTCCACTATAGAGCCAGAATGTTCAATGATGGCGTCAGCGTTGTTAGGATAGAAGTGACAGACCCTGATAGTTTGTGCTTAACAATGTCTTGTTCCAGAATTTTTGCTGTTCGGCGGGTTTCCCGTGAATATGGTTTTTTCCTTGCAATGGCGCTGTGTTTGTAAACCATCTTCGGGAAAGCGAGCAGAAAGGAAGACAGGGGTGTAATTAAACCCCAATCATTTGTATCCGCCAAAAATCGCACTGTGCCGTTATGATCCGTGCAGCTTTTGGACAGCCCGCTTTGCCTGCAGAGATGCGGCTGACATTTATTTTTTGCAATTCATCAGCTTAGACACCGATTGGAGTTGAATATATGGCAATTACTGAAACCGCTGCAGCCTCATCCGCAGCAGCTGAAGCGGCCGATGCTGCTGTGCATGGGCCTGATTTGTCGATGGGTACGGAACACCTCACTGACGCCATTGCCGATACGACCAATTACTTTGTCGTTTTCTTTGAAAAGCTTTTGGAAGGCCTCACTTGGGGCAATGTCCTTTTCCAGCTCTGCGTTATCGTCGTTGCCGTATTGGCCGGCCTGATGTGTTCGAAGCTTGTGCGCAGCGTCGTTGCCCGGCATATGCCGCCGCATGAGCTTAAAGAGCGGTTTACGCAGCGCATGAAGCGTCTTGCGCTGAGCGTTGTCAATGCCATTGCTTTCGGACTTGCGGCCGGTTCCGTAACGGCGTGCTGTGCCTACGGCGCAGTGATGATGGGGTATCAGGCATCCAGTCTGGTGCTCTTAAAGGTCGCCTACAGCTTCTTTTATGCCTACTCACTGCTTGCAATCGTTTTGGGACTTCTGCAGGCAATGGTGGGTTCGAGCATCATTTCACCCCGCATTACGAAGTCGATCGTCGTCACGTTCTGGATTTTGGCGATTCTGCAGTTCTTCGGGGTCCTCACGCACCTCGTTGATGTGCTTGACGCGACGGCCATTCCAATCGGTTCGGGCAACATGACCGTATGGAAGCTCTTTATGGCAGTCTGCTCGGTCCTGCTCACCGTTGCTGCTGCTAATTGGATCAGCGAGATGATCGAACAGACGATCAGCGATGCGAAGAGTCTGACGGGCAACATCAAGGTTGTGCTCGGCCGCGTTGTTCGAATTTTCCTGATGGTGATCGCGGTCATCATCGGCTTGGGTACGGTCGGCATTGATCTCACCATTCTCTCGGTCTTCGGCGGTGCGCTTGGCGTCGGCTTAGGCTTCGGACTCCAGAAGATTGCTTCGAATTACGTGTCGGGCTTCATCATCCTGCTCGACAAGTCTGTGAAGATCGGCGACCTCGTAACGGTCGGCGGTTTCACCGGCAAGGTGACGGAAATCAATACGCGCTTTACGGTCGTGAGGAGTGCGGGCGGCGTTGAAAGCATCGTTCCGAATGAGTCGTTCGTTACCTCGCAGGTACAGAACCTTTCCTATTCGGATTCGCCGACGCTTCAGACGGTTGAGATCTCAGTGGCTTACAACGCCGATGTGAAAAAAGCGCTTGAACTGATGCTCGATGAAGTCGGCAGAGATCGCCCTCGTATTCCGAAGGACCGCAAACCCTGGGCTTCCGTTTCGCGATTTGCAAGTTCAGGGATTGATCTCAATGTCAATTTCTGGGTTGAAGATCCGGTGAACGGCACGGCAGGCATTAAGACCGACATCATGATGAATCTGCTTCGCCGATTTGCTGAAGCCGGCATCGAAATTCCATACAACCGTCTGGAGATTGATATTCTCAACAATAAAAATAAGGCACTGGAAAATCAATAAATAACAAACAATAAAGTCTTCCCATTTATTCCTCCATGCGCTGCGGCATTGGAGACTTTGGCATGGGGCATGGGTGGGAAGACGCCGAGGTGGCCTCGGTTCTTCGTATAGAAGAACGCTCTTACATCTTCAGTATTCCGTTTTAGGTGAGTTTCCTTCAGTGTGCCGGCATTAGAGCCGGGTCAATGGCAGGAAAACATCAATGATGTACGGAAGTGCAAAGCTTTGAAAGCGATAATCGCTTTTTTAAGCTGCGATATTTTTTGTCTTGATGCCTGGAAAGTCTATAACTAAAACTATCCTTCTTTTGGCTTTAATTTATTCTGTGATCGCAGAGGGTTATTTCTGTTTTATAAGAATAACCGAGACCATTTCCTTAAATGGGAATCATTAAGCTCTTTTCCACAGAAAATATTTAGGAACAGAATATTTGTTGATGGTGCACTGGTTCGTTAAATTTTTTGGCACCTGTTTATCAAATAACAGAAGTATTCCAAGGTGGGATATTCTTGTGTATTCATTCCTTTGATGAATACGATACCGTTGATGGCAAAATATTCTTCTAATGGTCAGAGGAGATGTGGATCGGGGCGTCGATTTAGAAGTGTTGACAAGTAATCTATGGTGTTTTCTTTTCGTATTTCTGCTTGTATTTGTTTTCCTTGACAAAGAAATTTCGTATCTATAAAGTCAGCTAGCGCGAAAATGAATTTTCGTCTTTAGAAAACCTAAGAAAAATTGCGCGGATGGCTGTATTTGTGCGGCTGCTGATGCCTTTCTTTCGTAGTTCAAATTTTTGAACTTGGATACGAAGTTGATTATTTCTCTCCAGATTCAAAGACTTTTATTTAAATATTTTATAAGGGGAGAGTAGATGAAGTACGGAAGGTTTACTGCCTTAGTATTGGCTCTTAATTTGGTTTTCGATGGTGTTGCATTTGCGGGTCATAATAATGACATCGAAATAAACTCTGACCGAAACTTTGCCAACAATGAAACGATCACTTCAGATAAGAGAACTATTGTTGGATCAGGAGTAACGATAACAATTGCTCCAGATGCTGAACTTCGCTTAATCAACAACAATACAACGAATGACCAAGCCTCGGTGGTTGAGACAGGTTTGACAGGCGCTTCTGACATAGCGTTCAACGGCGGAAAGCTAATACTCCGCCGTGAAGGGGATGGCGTGATCATTCGGGCGAATGGCGGGACGACTTCGGCTTTGACGTTTAATACTGAAAGTACTCTTTTAAACGGTACCGCATCCAGAGGCATCGATGCAGACAAGTCAAGCGCTGTCGACTTTGCTGATGGTTTTACGCTCAATCTTGATCGTTCAGGAAGCACTACGGGGCGAGATGTGGTGGGATTGAGATTAGCGAAGCGAGCTCATTTGAACACGACATTTGCTGACGTAAAATTAACTGCTGGAGACAGCGATTCTAGTTTGACTGGCATCATTTTGGATGATGGTGTTTTTAGTGCGAATAAGCTCAATATAGACATTAATGGCCGTAATTCAAAATCTCTAAAAAAATTTTATGGTTTTAATATCAATAACGATAGATCCCGTAAGGAGGGTTTGAACTTTTCAGCTCCAATAAAGATTTCGCTTCAAGATGCTCTCAATACTGATGCGATAGCACTCAGATTGGTAGGTTGGTACGATTATCATTTTGCCGATTCACTCCAACTTGCAGTGAAGAATACTCATCATGCTTATGGCTTGTATGTCGCCTACGCTGACGCAGTGAATTTGAACGATGATCTGACCATAAATTTCAGCGGGAATACTGAATCATATGGTATTTTTAATTCTAATTATAATTATTATTATGGCATTTCTCCTGATGATGAAGAAAATCAGAATATATTAAAAATTAAAACTGCTGCTATTTATAATGAAGGAGGAAAGTCCACTGCTGTTTGGACGAGAGATGATTCAGTTACAATTATCTCAGAATCGCTTACAACCAATGCTCAAGAAGCCTTGTACGCAAGAGACCAAGGTATTATTGAGGTACAAAGAGACTTCGTCACGACAGCAGAATCGATGATTTCTGCATTGAATAACGGAACTATCATTATAAATAGTTTAGGAAAAGGAAAAGTCCAATTCACTGGTGTTACGAGATTTCAATACGTCGGCAGGACGTTTGGAGGGCTTTACCTTACCGTTGGTTCGGGAAATGCTGATGAGAATTCTTACTGGAATGTGACTGGGCTTTCTCAGCTTTCAACCCTCACAATTGCGCCCAATGCTTCTTTAAACTTCCTCTTGACTGCCGAAGCACTTTCTGAGTTAACGGCCAACAAGGCTTTGATAACGACTTACGGAACGGTTCCGGTAATACTGCATTCGTCTGCTTCAGCTGCCGGAGCAAGCACTATCACGTTGTCAGGAGCTGGTCTTAATTTGCAGGCCGGTGATGAAATTCGTCTTATCGAAAGTTATGCTGGTGTGGCTTTGGATGACGAACATAATCTTTTGACTGCCGGCACTTCTTTGAATGAACTTAAAGGCAATCTCAATGTAAAGCACATGGCATCCCTCTCTCGCGTGCAAGAAAGTGACCTCACCAAGGATGACTACGATCTCACGATGAAGAGCAGTTACTTATTGACGGCAACTATCAAGAACAAGCGTCCGAATATTGACAAAGTTAACGATCAGACCAATGCGCTGATGCAGTCGAGCATCGCGTCAGCAGCAGCAATGTACGCTGCCGACGAACTTTTGATCGATTCCACAATGAAGTCTCGGCAGGGTGTGCGTCAGACCGGCCCCTTTGCGGCGGCACGAGCAGGGAAATACGATTTGGATGTTGCCGGAGCTTTAGACACCACAGTGACTTCAGGACTTCTCGGCTACGCTTTCAACCTGCGGGATTCTGAAGTCGGGGCCTTCTTGGAAATGGGACATGGAACATACGATACCCGCACAGCCGCAACGACTCTCGTTGGAGAAACGAAGGGCGACGGCAAACACAACTATGTGGGCTTCGGCGTCTATGGCAATTACACAACACCAATGGATTGGCTGCATGTCACGGGGTATGTCAAGGGCGGTTGGCTGCGCAACGAATTCTCTGTGCCATTAGCAGGGGTAAAAGTTGACTTTGACCGTACCAGCAATTATTGGGGAGCTCACCTCGGTGCATATGGTGAATTTCAGGCTTCGGAAAAGTTAAAGAGCCGTACGTTCCTCAATTACTTCTACGATGGCCGAGAAAGTGAGATGCATACAGCTTCTGGTTCTGCTGAGGTGGCTGGAGCCAAGTTCCATTTTGCGTCGTTCAATTCGCATCGGGCACAGTTGGGGTCGGTGTTTGAGTATGCTTATACGGCTGACTTGCGGCCCTATATTGCTTTAACTTATGAATACACATTCAAGGCCGATGCAAAAGGGCGCGCCGCCGATCAATACGGTGATTTGGCTTTAGATGGTACCGATCTCGAAGGCAGCACCGGTATTGTCTCCCTGGGCTGGACGTATCAGAACGAAGCGAGAGACTTTGAGTTTGATGCCGGCATGAACGGATACGCCGGCAAGCGCCGCGGCATCAGTGCGCAGCTGCAGGCAGCTTGGAAATTCTGACCCCGGGCAGGGCGGCCGCGGGCTGCTGAAATAACCGCGTTTGGCGTCCTGAACGCCCGGTTAACGGATCCGTCCGTGAGCGGAGTGTTTTTAGGAGGCCGTTTCAGTCCAAGCAGCGCGAGCCTATCGCGCTGCTTTTTCACTGACGCACCGCCGATCCAGGAATTTCAAACCCGCAGTCTTTTGAGTCTTGGCACGATTCATCATCATGAGCCTTACTGAGGCTGCCGTCGCGGAGGCAAAGACGGCGCTTCTTCGTTGAGGGCAGACGATCCGCGTCCGTCCATTTTGTGTTGCCTGAAACCCAGCCCAATTCAGACACAAATGTATTCATGGAACAATATTTCATCCGTCAATAAAATTGAGACTCAATTCCGCTCTGCTGCCAATGGACTGGCAAGCAGGCGGGCCGATGAGGACAAAATGACTACCTACAGCAACGAAAAAGTGCGGGAGAACCTCGGCAAATCCATTGACGAGAAGAAGCTCCAGGCGATGATGGAATTGAAGCGCGCGTACAACGCGGGCGAAATCACTCTCGAAGAGGGCCGCAAGAGAGCCAAGGCAGAATTGGGCACCTTGGAGCCCTATGAGTTTGCCGTGGCCGAACAGGGGCAGCAATCGCTCGATCCCGATGAATGCCGCAAGGAAGACATTCAGGCGATGATTGATCTCTTCAGCGACGTGCTCTCCACGAAACGCCCGGAGCTCACGGCCGATCATCCGCTCTCGCACTATTACCAAGAAAACGATACGCTGCGGGGGATCCTGAAGGAGATCGAGGATCTGGTGCAGTACCCGCTGATTAAGAACCAGTGGCTTGAGCTCTACGATCGACTGGAAAAGTACAAGATCCACTTCAGCCGCAAGCAGAATCAGCTCTATTCGGCCTTGGAGCGACACGGCTTTGATCGCCCGACCGACACCATGTGGCTCTTGGATGACTTCATCCGCGATGAAATCAATAAGGCCCGTTCGCTCCTCGATGCTGACAAGGATGATGAATTCATCGCCATGCAGCAGACCATTGTTGATGATCTGCGAGACTTGATGGCTAAGGAAGAAACCATTCTCTATCCCACTTCCTTAGCGCTCATTCCGGCCGCAGAATTCGAGCAGATGAAGGCGGGCGATCGGGAAATCGGCTATGCCTGGGGACAGACCGCGCAGCAAGCCGAGCCCGTCAAGGCAGCGCCGGAAGCGAAGGCAGCCGATGGTGATTTGGCTGCTGACTTGGCTGTCTTGCTTGCAAAATACGGGCACAAGACAGCTTCGCCTCAGCAGACGTTTGATGTCAGCACCGGAAACCTCACGCTCGATCAGATCAATCTCATCTATCGGCACTTGCCGGTCGACATCACCTATGTCGATGAAAACGAGATCGTCCGTTTTTACAGCGACACCAAACACCGCGTCTTCCCGCGCAGCAAGAATGTAATCGGACGCCAGGTGCAGAACTGCCATCCGCGCACGAGCGTGTTTGTCGTCATGGAGATCATCGAGAAGTTCCGCTCCGGCGAACAAAGCAAAGCAGAGTTCTGGATCAATAAGCCCGGTCAATTCATCTACATCATCTATGTCGCGGTGCGCGATGCAGAGGGCAAGTTCCGCGGCGTGCTGGAAATGATGCAGGACTGCACTAAGATCCGCGAGATGCAGGGTTCCCGCACGCTTTTAAATTGGGAAAACAGCGTTGAGCGTCTCCATCAGATTCAGGAGCCCGAAGCCCCGGCTGCGCAGAACCCGGCTGCGGAGTGCGCCGCTGCTGCCCCATCAGACGGAGCGAAAACCGTTCCGGAAATCACTGCCGAGACTTATTTAAAGGACCTCATCAAGGATTTCCCGGCGCTTAAGGAACGCATGGCGCGCATTTCGCCCAAATTTAAGCTCCTGCAGACGCCGCTCGCCCGCGTCATGCTGCCTCACGTGAAGATTGCCGACATCAGTGCCCGCAGCGGCATGGAAGTGAGCACCCTCATTGCTGCCATTAAAGAGCAGATCGAGGGAATCATCGCCGGGAAGCCCTAGTGTGGATGACTGCCTCCTGATTTCACTGGCGAAAGCGAAATCCTCCCGCTGATACAGTCCCAGCGGGAGGAACGAGGAAACATGAGGTTTTGTTTCTGCCGTGAATGACGGGAGGCTTGCTTACTAAAAAGGGGAAGTCCGCCGATATTTTTATTCTTCCCATGAAATATTAAAAATATATCCGGATTTCCCTGACACCTTCGGGCCGCCCCTCAAGGATGAGGAGGTCTCTCAGCATCAAGCGACCTTGGATGTCGGCCTGACTCGGGCAAGATTCTGCTGTCCGAGGTACGGTTTTCCGTGCGGCTCCTACGTTGTGGCCGATAACAACATAGGCGCGGGTCGCTCCTAAGAGCCTATCCGGAGCAGCGGTCTGCTGCTCCTCAAGCGAACCGGCCTTCTTGCAAGAGATGTGCAGGTCAGCAGCAGGAACCCATTCGAAGAGATCCCCAAGCACCAAAAAAACGCGTAAGGGCTCCGCAGGGAATTTCCGTCCTTCAGAGCGGAAAGGCTCTCAAACGGGGATTGGCGGCCAGCGTTCAGACGATTTTATCTTTGCGTATCTGTATGACGGCGCAGTTAAGGGCTTCATTGCACTTTTCGAAGTACTTCACGCCATGAGGAATGCCGGTTTTAAACGCGAGAAAATTCCTCTCATCAATCGAAAATATTCGAGCTTGAATAATATCCAGAGAATGATAAATCTGGATCTTTAATATCTTCAAAGCGTAATTAACGATATTATCCGAGTTTCTAAATATTAATCTATTGTAATAATTTGTTTTTTCAGTTAAATTTCTTTGTCATTGTTGTTATTTCGCTAATTTTTGATTGAATTTTAATTTGGGTTTACGCTGATTTTTTATCAAAAAATGGAAGATTTTGTCTGTTAGATTGAAAAATGCGCAGGGTGAAAATGGGCGTCTTCAATGTAAATATGAATGTCGTTTTCATTTTTCCCTGAAGTGCCTACGGCTCTGTGCTTTGAAGCAAAGCCCTTTTGGCAGAGCTGATGAATTTTCAACCTAAGGATGATTTATGAAAAAGGGAAATCTTTCATCTGTAACACTGGCTGTCAGCCTAGTGTTCGGTAGTAATACTATTGCGGCAAACCCGTGCATTAAGGAAAGTACGGAATTTAAGGAAAGCAAAACTTATTCTGTTGACGATGTCGATACGGTTCTTTCGAAACGAGCAGATCAATTTGTGCAAATAAAAATAGATCCCGAGGAAACGCTGACTTTACAAAACACGAATAAAGAGAAGGGGTCAAGGGTTATTAAATCCGAAAAAGGTAGTATTGCATTTTTCGGCGGTAATTTGATTTTGCAAAAATCTGATGACCCAACAAATTACGGCGACAGTGATTCCTATAACAGACACTTCATACGTGTTTCTGAGGGCGCTTTGCTTACCGTCGATACTCAAAGTACTGTGATGGAAGGGTCTGTAGCTCGCGGAGTCGTGCTGTCCGGAACGGGATATTTCACTAGGGGTTTTACGATGAACGTAGATCGATCCACAGTCGATTTGAGTCCGCAGCGAACTTTTGGAGCGGACGTTCGGCCTGACGGATCCCTGAATACGAAATTCGCCGACATAACAATGACTGCTGGAGCCCAAGATCCAAAAATGAATGGCATCAGGGTCTGGCATGGAGGCAGATTCTCTGCCGAATCGCTCAGGCTGCAGTTAAATGGTAGCGGTTCGAAGAATCTGGAATATATTGATGCTTTGTACGTGGGACAGGGTGATGAATCCAAATATAAAAATCCTGCCGAGCAAATTACGATTTCGGGTCCAATACGCATTTCTATTCAGGATGCTCCTAATGCAAGAGGCTGCGCGCTAGCGCTCCTTTCTAATCGCGATTATTCCATTGCAGGCAAAACTGACATTTCAGTCAGTAAAGCCAAGACCGCTTATGGACTGTATGCCTTGCATAGGGTTAACGTTTTGGATGAGATGACGATGGATTTTCGTGACAATACTGAAGCGATCGGCATTCGTGCTGCGAGCGGAGCAGATGTCACGGCTAAAGCGGCCAATATTCAAATGTCCGGAGGCATTACACAAGCTGTGTATCTGAAGAATGCGGCTAAGGTGACGGTGACGGATTCACTGACAACCAATGCCTCCCAAGCTTTGGTAGGCATCGACAATTCCGTAGCGGATATTCAAAAAGACTTTGTTACGCTGAGTCAGTCTGAGATATCTGCAGAAAACGATGCCCGCATTTACATCAACAGCACAAAAAAGGGACTGGTGCAGTTTTCGGGGAATGCTCGCATAAACGACAACGGTACGATTGCTATGCATGTCGGTTCTGGTACTGCGGATAAAAACGCATACTGGAATATTACCGATCGGTCTCAGCTCACTGAACTCTCTGTAGCACCCAGTGCAAGTTTGAACTTTCTGCTGACCCCAGCGCTCTTGTCTTCTCTCGGTCCAGACGAGGCGGTTGTTTCTGTGAAGGG
>UMFU01057530.1_pt1 | contig 14872 bp, 8 predicted proteins | sample 1965091 | NCBI WGS metagenome assembly UMFU01 (sample SAMEA4836054, study PRJEB28245) | human gut metagenome | biome: gut microbiome; material: fecal sample | place: Denmark | collected 2008
TATCACCGGAAATGCTGAACGGGTATCCGCCGGAATATGCACTCAACACCAAAGTCTTGTAATTATAGTTCGTCTGAAGAAATAAAAAAGAAGATGCGGATTTACAAATGGTCAACTTTTCTTTCAGCAACATTTGGCTATGGTATGTATTATGTATGTAGATTAAGTTTAAATGTTGTGAAAAAGCCAATTGTAGAGGAAGGAATATTCTCAGAAACAGAGCTGGGTATAATAGGTTCTGTATTATTTTTTACTTATGCAATAGGAAAATTTACCAATGGTTTTATGGCTGATAGAAGTAATATCAATAGATTTATGTCAACGGGACTATTGATAACTTCTCTTGTAAATTTAGCTCTTGGTTTTACAAACTCTTTTATTCTTTTTGCCGTACTTTGGGGTATAAGTGGTTGGTTTCAGTCAATGGGGGCTGCATCTTGTGTTGTAGGGCTTTCTCGCTGGTTTGATGATAAAGAACGAGGCTCTTTTTATGGTTTTTGGTCTGCTAGTCATAATATAGGTGAGGCGCTTACTTTTATTATAGTAGCTTCAATTGTATCTGCATTAGGTTGGAGATATGGATTTTGGGGTGCTGGTCTGCTTGGTTTATTAGGTACTTTGATTATATGGAATTTTTTTCATGACTCTCCAGAGAGTAAGGGACTTCCTTCTAATATTAAGAAAGTTCAAACTACTGAAAATACAGCGGATTATAATGAGGCTCAAAAGCAAGTTCTATTAATGCCTGCTATATGGATATTAGCTTTATCAAGTGCTTTTATGTATATTAGTCGTTATGCAGTTAATAGTTGGGGAGTTTTTTATCTTGAAGCACAAAAAGGTTATAGTACACTTGATGCAAGTTTTATTATATCAGTTAATTCTGTATGTGGTATAGTTGGAACAGCTTTCTCTGGTTATATCTCAGATAAGTTGTTTAATGGGAGAAGAAATATTCCAGCATTGATATTTGGGTTACTTAATGTTGGTGCTTTATCTATATTTTTGTTAGTTCCTGGTGTACATTACTGGCTGGATGTTATTGCAATGATAATGTTTGGCCTTGGGATAGGTGTACTTCTTTGTTTCCTTGGAGGGTTAATGGCTGTGGATATAGCACCAAGAAATGCCTCTGGTGCGGCCCTCGGCGTAGTTGGTATAGCTAGTTATGTAGGTGCTGGAATTCAAGATGTAATGAGTGGAATATTGATAGAAGGAAATAAGACTATCGTAGATGGTCAAGATGTTTATGATTTTACGGCTATAAATTATTTTTGGATAGGTGCAGCGCTTTTATCTGTTATTTGTGCATTGTTAGTATGGAATGCAAAAGCTTCTAGAGAATAGATTTATAAAATTAGATATGTAATTAATAATAGGTTAAGCGAGTGCTTTGAAAAAAGGATTTCTAAAGTAAAAATTTCCTGCTTTTAGTCTCATGAATTAGTATAATTGAGACTAAAAACAGGAAATTTTATGTTTAGTTCTTGACCGTTCTTTCTCCCTGCTTTTTCGCATGGTTTCCCCCTTTCTTTTTCCATCCGCCTTTTTTGTTGCGGGAGAAATTCTTCACCTGTTTGCCTCCTTCTTTTCTGGAAGTGCGGGGAGCATATACCGGACCTTCGCCCAGTTCTTCAGGTACGGGGAGTTTGTAAATATCTTTTCCTAAGAATGTTTCGATTTGCTTGAAACGGGTCTGTTCGGTTTCACTTACAAAAGTGATGGCGCATCCGTCGTTGTTGGCACGGGCCGTACGTCCGATGCGGTGTACGTAGTCCTCGCTATCATGCGGCACGTCGTAGTTGATGACCAGGCGGATGTCGTCGATGTCGATCCCACGGGCCACGATGTCGGTAGCCACCAGGATGTCGATGCGGCGGTTGCGGAACTCATGCATGATTTCTTCGCGCTGGCTTTGCTCCAGGTCGGAGTGCATTTCGCCCACGTTCAGCTTCATGCGTTTCAGGGCCTTGGTCACTTCTTTCACCTTCAGCTTGGAAGAGGCAAAGATGATGACACGCTCCGGTTGCTGGGACTGGAACAGCGACTGGATGATGCCCAGTTTCTGTGCCTCGTAGCAGATGTAAGCGGCTTGAATGATTTTTTCCGCCGGCTTGGATACGGCCAGTTTCACTTCCACCGGGTCGTGAAGAATGGTCTTGGCCAGTTGCTGGATTTTGGTCGGCATGGTGGCGGAGAACATAATGGTCTGCCGTTCCTTGGGAAGATACTTGACAATCTGCATGATGTCGTCCGAGAATCCCATATCGAGCATGCGGTCTGCTTCGTCGAGGATGAAGAAAGATACTTTCGACAAGTCCACATAACCTAAGCTTAAGTGGCTGATCAGACGTCCCGGAGTAGCGATTACTACATCCGCTCCCAAAGTCAGCCCTTTCTTTTCCTGCTCAAAACGGATACCGTCGTTTCCTCCATACACCGCCACGCTTGACACCGGCATGAAATAGGAGAAACCCTCCATCTGCTGGTCAATCTGCATGGCCAGTTCGCGGGTGGGCGACATGATGATACAATTGATGGCATCCTCTGGATAACCTCCCTTGCTCAACTGGTTCAACACCGGAAGCAGGTAGGCCGCCGTTTTTCCCGTACCTGTCTGGGCCACGCCAATCAGGTCTTTCCCTTCCAGGATGACAGGGATGGTATGTTCCTGCACGGGCGTACATTCCTGGAAATTCATTGCGTCCAAGGCATCGAGGACGCTATCTTCTAAGTTCAGTTCCGAAAACTTCATATAGTAATGTTATCTTGTCATTATAATTTGCCGCGTTCGTCCAGATAGGAATCCTTGAATCCTAAAAAATACAACACGCCATCCAGTCCGATGGTATTGATGGCCTGTTGCGCATTAGCCACGACCTTCGGTTTGGCATGGAAGGCGATTCCCAGTCCTGCCGTAGAAAGCATGGGCAGGTCGTTGGCTCCATCGCCCACGGCAATTGTCTGTGCGATGTCCACGTTTTCTACCTGTGCCAGCAGGCGGAGCAATTCCGCCTTTCGTTTTCCGTCTACGATGTCACCTAAATAGCGGCCGGTTAGCTTGCCATCCACGATTTCCAGCTGGTTGGCATAGACATAGTCAATGCCGAATTTCTCTTTCAGGTAGTTGCCGAAATACGTGAAACCTCCCGACAAAATGGCAATCTTGTATCCGTAGCGTTTGAGGACGAACATCAGACGTTCCACTCCTTCGGTAATTGGGAGGTGTTCGGCAATGTCGCGCATCACGCTTTCATCCAGTCCCTTGAGCAGGGCTACCCGTTCCTTGAAACTTTCGCAGAAGTCGATTTCGCCACGCATGGCTCTTTCCGTGATGGCTTTCACTTGGTCGCCCACACCGGCCCGTATGGCCAGTTCGTCGATGACCTCCGTTTCAATGAGGGTGGAATCCATATCAAAGCAGATGAGTCGGCGCATACGGCGGTACATATTGTCTTGCTGGAAAGAGAAGTCCATGCCCAGTGAAGCACTGAGCTGCATGAGCTGGCTTTGTAGCTCTTCACGGTCTTTGGGAGTACCTCTCACCGAAAATTCGATGCAGGCTCTCACGTTTGCCTTTTTCTCGTCCAGGGGAATACGTCCGGTCAGACGACGGATACCGTCGATGTTCAGTTGTTGCTCTGCTAAAAGCTTGGTAGCACCGGCAATCTGTTGTGCCGTAAGTTTTCTGCCCAATAGCGTCAGAATGTAGCGGTTCTTTCCTTGCAGGTTTACCCACGTTTCATACTCTTCGTCGCTGATAGGATAGAAGCGGATATTGATACCCAAGTCAGAAGCCTTGAAAAGCAATTCCTTCATGATATTTCCGGAATCCTGATCGGAACATTTGAAAAGAATACCCAGTGACAAGGTACTGTGAATGTCAGCTTGTCCGATGTCCATAATGTCTACCTGATATTTAGACAAGATGGCAGTCACCGATGCGGTCAGTCCCGGTCGGTCCACTCCGCTGATGCGGATTAATATCAATTCGGTTTTGTTTTCCATGGTTGTCTGCTTGCGTGTTTCTGGGCAAATGTACAAATTATCTTCTATCCACGGGCATAAAAAGCACAAAAAAAGCCATTCCTGCATACCTGCAAGAATGGCTTTCCTTATTTTATGGGGGAAAATCAGATCATTTCCACGCTTCGTTTTACAAAGTTGGTCAGGGCTTCACCCTTCAGCATGTTGTTTTGCAACAAGGCCAGGTCGATAAGCTGGTGAACCACTTTGTTGCCGACAGCATAACCGTTCAGGATGTTTTCCTTTTCGGTCTTTTGCGCTTCAATCTTCTTTTCTACCTCACTCAGTTCGTCTTTTTCGGCAGTCGGGATTTCTTCATCTTTCTTTCCTTCCTGTGCTTTCTGGAGTTCGTTACGACGGAGAGTCAGCATGGCGATTTCAGATTCTACTGGTACGAGTTTTTCCGCACAAGCTGTTTCGGCATCGCTCAATACCTGCTTGATCAGGCGGTGGTCGCTATTCAATACCAGGTTGAACATATCGGGCATTTCACCATAGAAACTCATGCCCGGCTGGATGCTGGCCATGTCTTTCATACGGCGCATGTATTCAGCCTGTGTGATGACAATCGGCGCATTGTTTTCGCCCAGTGCGTGTGCTTCTACGTGGAATTCTGTTTTCTTTACCTTCGGCATCTGTCCCTTGAACAAAGAACTGAGCACTTCTTGTTTGTCGTGCGGAAGTTCTTCACCCTTCTGGCCTTCCTTCACAATCAGGCGGTCTACGATGTCGCTATCCACACGGGTGAAGTGACTCTTTTCGAACTTCTGTTCCAGCATGTTGATCATCGGTACGTCCAGCTGGCCGTCCATGAGCAATACGTTGTAGCCTTTGTTCTTGGCCGCATCGATGTAAGTGTACTGTTCGTCCAGGTTGTTGGCATAGAGGTAAATCAGGCTGCCGTTCTTGTCGGTCTGATTATCCTTGATCAGTGTCTGGTATTCTTCGAAGGTGTAATATTTGTTGTCTGTATCCTTGAACAAAGCAAACTTGGAAGCCTTTTCATAGAAATCTTCCTGAGTCAGCATACCGTAGTTGATGAAAATCTTCAGGTCGTCCCATTTCTCTTCAAATTCCTTACGGTCGTTCTTGAAGATAGATTGTAAGCGGTCGGATACCTTCTTCGTGATGTAAGTAGAAATCTTCTTCACGTTCGAATCGCTCTGCAAGTAAGAACGAGATACGTTCAACGGAATATCCGGAGAATCGATGACACCGTGAAGCAAGGTCAGGAAGTCGGGCACGATACCTTCTACTGAGTCGGTCACATATACCTGGTTGCAATACAACTGAATTTTGTTACGTTGCAAGTCGATGTTGCTCTTGATCTTCGGGAAGTAGAGCACACCGGTCAGGTTGAACGGATAGTCTACATTCAGGTGAATCCAGAACAACGGTTCGTCGGCCATCGGATACAGGTCGCGGTAGAATTTCTTGTAATCCTCTTCCTTCAAGTCCGACGGTTTCTTGGTCCAGATAGGACAAGTGTCGTTAATCAGGTTGTCTTCATCCGTTTCTACCTGCTTGCCGTCTTTCCATTCCTTCTTTTTGCCAAAGGCTACCGGTACGGCCAGGAAGTGACAATACTTGGTGAGCAAGCCCTGCAAGCGAGATTCTTCCAGGAATTCCTTGCAATCTTCATCCACGTGCAGGATGATGTCGGTTCCACGGTCGCTACGTTCTGTTTCTTCAAGGGTAAACTCAGGACTTCCGTCGCAACTCCATTTCACGGCTTTGGCACCTTCCTTATATGAATATGAAAGAGTTACGATATCTACCGTCTTGGCTACCATGAAGGCTGAGTAGAATCCCAGACCGAAGTGACCGATGATGGCATTGGCATCGTCCTTGTATTTTTCCAGGAAGTCATTTGCTCCTGAGAAGGCAATCTGGTTGATATACTTGTCGATTTCTTCGGCCGTCATACCCAGACCACGGTCGCTGATGGTGATGGTACCGTTTTCCTTGTCCACTTTTACACGTACCGTCAAATCGCCCAGTTCACCTTTAAAATCGCCCGTAGCGGCCAGTGTCTTCAATTTCTGAGTTGCATCCACCGCATTGGAAACCAGTTCACGGAGGAAAATTTCATGGTCGCTATACAAGAACTTCTTTATGATGGGGAATATGTTTTCTGTTGTAACCCCGATATTACCTTTTTGCATATCTCTTTGTTTTTTATGATTGTTCGAATAAATTTTTTTCCAGTCCTTACACAAAAAAAATGCCAGATACGTTTGTACCTGACATTTTGTCTGTATACCGAAATTCTGTCAGAATTCCGTTATGCTTTTTCTACTTTCATTTCTACTCCGTCACCTTGGGCGTTCATGTACACATGCAAGGTATCGCCCGCCTGCGGTTCTTCGTTGATAATCAGCTCTGCCAGTCCGTCTTCCAGGTGGTTCTGGATGGAGCGTTTCAACGGGCGGGCACCGAACTGTACGTCGTAGCCTTTTTCTGCCACGAAACGCTTGGCCTCCTGGTCGAGCAGGAGATGGTAGCCACAACCTTCGATACGCTTGTAGAGTCCTGCCAGCTCGATGTCGATGATTTTCTCCAGTGAAGCAATATCCAGCTGGTCGAAGGTCACGATTTCATCCAGGCGGTTGATGAATTCGGGAGCGAACGATTTGTTCAAGGCCTTGCGAATCACGCTATTGGCATGTTCTTTCTCGTTCTCGCCGGTCTGTGCCGTGAAACCGATGCCTTTGCCGAACTCCTTCAACTGGCGTGTACCGATGTTGGACGTCATGATGATAATGGTATTCTTGAAATCTACGGTCCGTCCTAAGCTATCCGTCAACCGGCCTTCGTCCATCACTTGCAACAACATGTTGAACACGTCGGAGTGGGCCTTCTCGATTTCATCCAGCAATACGATGGAGTAGGGATGACGGCGTACCTTTTCCGTCAGTTGTCCCCCTTCTTCGTAGCCCACGTATCCCGGAGGAGCTCCGATCAGACGTGACACGGTGAATTTCTCCATGTATTCGCTCATATCGATACGGATAATGGCGTCGGTAGTACCGAACATGTTCTTGGCAAGCTCTTTCGCCAGATGCGTCTTTCCTACACCCGTCGGTCCTAAGAAAAGGAACGTACCGATAGGCTTGTTCGGGTCCTTCAGTCCCACACGGCTCCGCTGGATACTTCTTACCAGTGTCTCTACCGCCTTGTCCTGTCCGATAACCTTCGAAAGCAATGCCTGCTTCATCCCCTTCAACCGTACACCTTCCGCTTGCGCCATACGTTGCACGGGTACACCCGAAATCATGGACACCACTTCCTCTATCTGTGGTGCGTCCACCGTTTCCCGGTTGTCCTTCAACTTTTCTTTCCATTCATTTTTCAGGCGTTCCAATTGCTCCGTGTACTGGTTTTCACGGTCACGGAAGCTGGCGGCCAGCTCGAAGTTCTGCAAGCGAATGGCCTCATTCTTATGTTGCTGCGCTTCCTCAATCAATCGTTCCTGCTCCTCAATTTCCTGAGGTACGGAGATGTGAGTGAGGTGGATGCGAGAACCCGCTTCGTCCATAGCGTCGATGGCCTTGTCGGGGAAATAGCGGTCGGTCACATAGCGGTCGGTCAGGCGTACGCAAGCCTCCAGCGCCTCGTCCGTATATGTCACGTTATGGTGTTCCTCGTATTTATCCTTGATGTTCCGGAGAATCTGCAAGGTCTCTTCCGGTGAGGTCGGTCCTACCAGCACTTTCTGGAAGCGGCGTTCCAATGCCCCGTCTTTTTCGATGTTCTTGCGATACTCGTCGAGGGTGGTGGCCCCGATGCATTGGATTTCTCCACGTGCCAGTGCCGGTTTCAGCATGTTGGCCGCGTCCATGGAACCAGCCGCCGAGCCGGCTCCCACGATGGTATGTATCTCATCGATGAACAGAATGACGTCAGGATGTTTCTTCACTTCTGTCAGAATGGCACGAATGCGTTCTTCAAATTGTCCGCGATACTTGGTTCCGGCCACTACCGCCGTCATGTCGAGCGAAACGATGCGCTTGCCGAACAGGGCACGCGAAACCCGCTTCTCCACGATACGGAGCGCCAGTCCTTCGGCAATGGCCGATTTTCCCACACCCGGCTCACCAATCAGAATCGGGTTGTTCTTTTTGCGCCGGCTCAGAATCTGTGCGATACGTTCAATTTCCTTCTCACGGCCTACCACGGGGTCAAGTTTCCCACCTTCGGCTGCCTTGGTCAGGTCGATACCGTAATTGTCGAGGTAGGGCGTGCCACCGTCCGCTTGTTTCTGTTCGGTCTGCGTGGCCTGGCGGTTGGCGGAAGAACCGAAGCCATCGTTGTTCTTGTCCGCGTTTCCGCGACGTCCGATGCCTTCCTCTTCTTCGTCATCATTGAAATCCAGTCCGTCAAAAGGAGTTTCCTCCTGCTTTAGACGGTCTATTATCTTTTCGTAAGTTACGTCGTTCTTTTCCAATATCTTATATGCGTTATTCTGGTTGTCTCTCATAATGGCCAATAAAATATGCGGGGTGTCCACTTTCTCGTCATTCATCAATCGTGCCTCTAGTTTGCTTAATGTCAAAATTTTTGATGCTTCCTCGCTGAATGAGATGTCCTGTGAGTAGTTCTCTAGAATGGACTTCTCCCGTAATTGTGTTTCTAGTTCGTTCTTGATACCTTTCAGGTCGAGGTAGAACGATTTCAATATTTCGGCGGCTTTACACTCTCCATCGCGCAAGATGCCCAATAGCAGATGTTCCGGTTCGATATGGTCGTTCTGAAGGCGGTTGGCCTCCTCTTTCCCGTAAACGACGATGTCGGACACTTGTTGTGTAAATTCGTTGCTCATCAAATTCATATCTTCTCCAATTGTTTATATTCAAAATAGGCTTGCAAATATACATTATTATAAAGACTCTTCATCAAGTCTTTCTTTCTATTTAACAAAATGCGTGCCACATTTCCTACAAGTGTCTCCAAATGCAGGCTTATACGTATTTTTTGGTGGAAAAGTTTTTGTATATCCGCTAAAAGTCGTACTTTAGCATGGTTTTTTACAAGCCTTGAAAGGAAGTATAATTAATAATGTATTAAATGCAAGAACAAGACAGAATTATAAAAATCAACATCGAAGAGGAAATGAAGTCGTCGTACATTGATTACTCCATGTCAGTAATCGTGGCACGCGCCCTCCCTGATGTAAGAGACGGATTCAAGCCGGTTCACCGCCGTATTCTTTACGGAATGATGGAACTGGGAAATACATCCGACAAACCGTATAAAAAAGCAGCCAGAATCGTAGGTGAAGTATTGGGTAAGTATCACCCTCACGGCGACGGGTCTGTGTATGGTGCTCTGGTGCGTATGGCACAGGACTGGGCGATGCGTTATCCGCTGGTTGACGGTCAGGGTAACTTCGGCTCTATCGACGGAGATAGTGCCGCCGCTATGCGATATACGGAGGCTCGTCTGAAAAAGATTGGTGAGGAAATGATGCAGGATCTTTATAAGGAGACTGTAGACTTTACCAACAACTTTGACGATACGTTGCAGGAACCTACCGTCATGCCGACCCGCATCCCGAACCTGCTGGTGAACGGTGCTTCGGGTATCGCCGTAGGTATGGCTACCAATATGCCGACACACAACCTGCGTGAAGTCATTGACGCTTGCGTGGCATACATCGATAACAATGAAATCGACGTAGACGGCCTGATGCAGTACATTAAGGCACCTGATTTCCCGACCGGAGGATATATTTATGGTATCAGCGGTGTGCGCGATGCCTACGAAACCGGACGCGGGCGTGTGGTAATGCGTGCCAAGGCCGAAATCGAATCGCATCCTACACACGATAAGATTGTAGTGACCGAGATTCCGTATGGTGTGAACAAGGCTGAGCTGATCAAGAGCATCGCTGATTTGTCGAACGACAAGAAAATCGAAGGCATTTCGAATGTGAACGACGAAACCGACCGCGAAGGTATGCGTATCGTCATCGACATCAAGCGTGATGCCAACGCCAGCGTGGTGCTCAACAAGCTTTACAAGATGACCATGCTTCAGACTTCTTTCGGTGTGAACAACGTGGCCCTGGTTCATGGCCGTCCGCGTCTGCTCAACCTGAAGGAACTGATCAAATATTTCGTGGAACACCGTCACGAAGTGGTAATCCGCCGTACACGTTACGACTTGCGCAAGGCCAAAGAACGTGCGCACATCCTGGAAGGATTGATTATCGCTTCGGACAACATTGACGAGGTAATCCGTATTATCCGTGCCGCCAAGACTCCGAACGAAGCTATCACGAACCTGATGGCCCGCTTCAACCTGAGCGAAATCCAGGCTCGTGCTATCGTAGAAATGCGCTTGCGCCAGCTCACCGGACTGATGCAGGACCAGCTCCATGCCGAATACGAAGACCTGATGAAGCAAATCGCTTACTTCGAAGAAATTCTGAGCAACGAGGAACTTTGCAAGAAGGTTATCAAGGACGAGCTGCTTGAAGTGAAAGAAAAATACGGCGACAACCGTCGTTCGGAAATCGTATATGCTTCGGAAGAGTTCAATCCGGAAGATTTCTATGCCGATGACGAAATGGTCATCACCATCTCGCACATGGGATACATCAAGCGTACACCGCTTTCTGAGTTCCGTGCGCAGAACCGTGGCGGCGTAGGCTCGAAGGGAAGTGAAACCCGTAACGAAGACTTCATTGAACATATCTATCCGGCTACTATGCACAACACGCTTCTGTTCTTTACGCAGAAGGGTAAGTGCTACTGGCTCAAGGTATATGAAATTCCGGAAGGCAACAAGACTTCGAAGGGACGTGCCATCCAGAACCTGCTGAACATTGATGCAGACGATGTGGTAACGGCTTACCTGCGTGTGAAGAACCTGAACGATACGGAATTTATCAATAGTCACTATGTGCTCTTCTGTACGAAGAACGGTGTCATCAAGAAGACGTTGCTCGAACAATATTCCCGCCCGCGTCAGAATGGTGTGAACGCCATCACCATCCGCGAAGACGACCGTGTGATTGAAGTACGTATGACTAACGGAAACAATGAAATCGTGATTGCCAACCGTAACGGTCGTGCCATCCGTTTCCATGAAAGCGCGGTACGCGAAATGGGACGTACGGCTACCGGTGTACGCGGTATCACACTCGATGAAGACGGTCAGGATGAAGTAATCGGAATGATCTGTATCAAAGACCCTGAAACGGAAACCATCATGGTGGTATCTGAAAACGGTTACGGTAAGCGTTCGGACATTGAAGACTACCGCAAGACCAACCGTGGCGGAAAGGGTGTGAAGACACTGAACATTACGGATAAGACCGGAAGCCTGGTAGCTATCAAGTCGGTAACCGATGAAAACGACCTGATGATTATCAACAAGTCGGGCATCACCATCCGTCTGAAGGTGGCCGATGTGCGCATCATGGGACGTGCCACACAGGGTGTGCGCCTGATTGACCTTGAAAAGCGCAACGACCAGATTGGTTCCGTATGTAAGGTAGCTTCTGAAAACGAAGAAGAGGAAGTGCAGGACGAAGCAACTCCGGCAACGGACATCCAGCCCGCCGACGGAGAAACCATTCAGCCTGTTACGGACGAACCGAATGAATAATCCGGACAAAAACTAACTTGAATATTTGTATTACTAAATTTAAACCTTATGAAAAAAGTATTATTCTCAGCCGCTTTGTTCTTTACCGCATGCGCTGTTTCTGCTCAGGAAAGCGTGGTAAAGGAAGCTAAATCTGCCAAGAGCGATCCCGTGAAGGCAGCACAAATCATCGAACCTGCTTTGACAGATCCTTCTACCGCCAATGATCCTGAAACATGGAAACTGGCTGGTGATTTCCAGAAGTCTATCTATGACGACGAAAACATGAAATTGTATTTGCCGGGTGGTCAGGCTGATACCGCTAAATTGTATAACAGCTTGGCTAAAATGTTCGAATACTACACAAAATGTGACGAAGTAGAACAGGCTAAGGTACAGAGCGGCGAATTGAAGAAACCGAAATTGAGAAAGAAACTGGCTAAGACATTGGCTACCGTACGTCCTCAGTTGACTAACGCCGGTTCTGACGCTTACAATGCAGGTAACTATGCCAACGCTTTGAAGTTCTTCGGTTTGTATGTAGACGCTCCGCAGAACCCGTTGTTCGCCGATGAAGATGCCGTAAAGAACGACACATTGACTCCGTTGATTGCCAACTATGCTGCTCTTGCCGCTAACTCATTGAAAGACAATGCAGCCGTAATCAAATACGCTACTATCGGTAAGGAACACAAAGAAGAAGGTTACCGTTCACTGATGTGTCTGGCAGAAGCTTACGGAAAAGGTGAAACTCCTGACTCAGCAAAATGGTTGACTACTATCCAGGAAGGTGTAGAAAAATTCCCGTCACAGGAATACTTCATCGGTAACCTGATGGACTACTACATCCAGAAAGGTAAGATTGACGAAGGTCTGGCTCAGATGGATGCCGTACTGGCTAAGAACTCTACTCCGTACTTCATGTACGTGAAGGGTGTGCTTCAGTATGAAAAGAAAGACTACGATGGTGCCATCGCTACATTCAACCAGATTATTGCCGAAGGTAAGGATTTCGTAGCTGAAGCTTATTCTAAGATTGGTGATTGCTCATTCTTCCCGGCTCAGGAAATCGTAGAAGAAAACTCTAAGCTTTCTATGGACGATCCGAAGTATGCTACCAACGAAGCTAAGATTAAGGAACTGTACGAAAAAGCACTTCCTTTCTACGAAAAAGCAAAAGAAGCTAAACCAGACAACCGTCAGTTGTGGGGTCAGTACCTGTTGAACATCTACTGGAAGCTTGATAAGGAAAAATACAACGCTCTTGAAAAAGAACTGGGTTACTAATATATAATAAGGTGTACGGACTGCCCGTCTGAGGCGAGTGGTTGGTAGACTTTAGAAAACCCTGAACAAAGAAACTCCTTTGTGTGGCCGGAACGATGCCCGCAAAGGAGTTTTTGTTTTGCCCCGCCGTGATGATAACCGCGACGTTTTTATTTGTATCTTTGTGCAGACCCCATTCACGAAAAACGAGAAGAGAGATGATAACAGAACCTACAACCTCACGGCATAACCCCATGAAAGTCATATTCAATTACCAGAATGTGTTCTTCAGCTTTTTCTATGACGATGCCGATGCGTGCGTGCACCGTTCCAGGGAATACGCCATGAACTATGTCTTGTCAGGCGAGATGGTGCTCGACGACGGGTACCGGCAGATACACGTGGGAAAAGGAGAGTGCGTGTTCATTCCGCGTGACCATCGTGTGACCATGTACAAGAAAGCCTCGGGCGGAGAGCAGTATTGCGGAATTTACATGTGTTTCACCCGCTCCTTCCTTCGGGAGATGTACGGAAAGTATGCCCGCCACACGGACGCGGTAGAGCCCGTAGAGAAGTTCGTACCCAGCGTGATGAAGCTCCCACCTTCGGCCGAGATTGAGAGCCTGTTTGCTTCGATGACACCTTACTTCAATCCGGAAGTGAAACCGCAGGACGACGTGATGCAACTGAAGTTGCAGGAAGGATTGCTGGCCCTGCTTCATACCGACAAGCGTTTCATGACCGCGTTGTTCGACTTCAGCACACCGTGGAAGATGGACATTCTTGACTTCATGAACGAGAACTATATGTACGAGTTCACTCTGGAGGAGCTGGCGCATTACACGGGCCGTAGCCTGGCCACCTTCAAGCGCGACTTCAAGAAGGTGAGCGAGCTGACACCCGAGAAATGGCTGATTCGCAAGCGCCTGGAAGTGGCCTATCACCTGCTGAAGGAAGAACGGCGGAAGGTGGTCGATGTCTATGCGGAGGTGGGCTTCAAGAACCCCTCGCACTTCTCTACGGCCTTCAAGAAACGCTACGGCATTCCGCCCACGGCACTGGCCGCTCCCTCGTGCATTTGAACTTTTCAGAAACGATATTTGAGCCTCACGGAAATGTCTCTGTGGGGCTTTTGTGTTATTTTTGCCTTCGTAGAATAATAGAGTGATAACTATATGGATATATTGTGGAAGACGTTGTGCGCGGCATCGGCGGCCTGGCTTCTGACTACGGGCAGCCTGCTTGCCACAACGGACGGTTTAAAATCGGAGATGAAGATGGAAAAGAGTTTGAATTTGACACACGAATGGGACAAGGTGTTCCCGTTGAGCAACAAGGTGAACCACCGGAAAGTGACTTTTACCAACCGCTATGGCATTACGCTGGCGGCCGACATGTACGTGCCCAAGCAGGCCGAAGGAAAACTTCCGGCCATAGCCGTGAGCGGGCCTTTCGGAGCGGTGAAGGAACAATCGTCGGGCCTGTATGCCATGACACTGGCAGAACGCGGATTCCTGACCATTGCCTTCGACCCCTCGTACACCGGTGAGAGTGGGGGCGAACCCCGCTATGTGGCGTCTCCGGACATCAATACGGAGGACTTCTGTGCGGCGGTGGACTTCCTTTCTATTTGTGAGCAGGTAGATGCCGACCGTATCGGCATACTGGGCATCTGCGGATGGGGAGGCATGGCACTGAATGCGGCGGCCATCGACACGCGCATCAAGGCTACCGTTACCGCTACGATGTACGACATGAGCCGGGTGAATGCCAACGGCTATTTCGATGCCATGGATGCCGATGCGCGCTATGAGCTTCGCAAGCAGCTCAACGCCCAGCGTACGGAAGACTACCGCAAGGGTACGTATGCGCTGGCCGGTGGGGTGGTAGACCCGCTTCCCGACGATGCTCCCCAGTTTGTGAAAGACTATTACGGATATTACAAGACACCGCGCGGCTATCACAAGCGTTCGCTGAACTCCAACAA
>UMFU01023993.1_pt1 | contig 14837 bp, 9 predicted proteins | sample 1965091 | NCBI WGS metagenome assembly UMFU01 (sample SAMEA4836054, study PRJEB28245) | human gut metagenome | biome: gut microbiome; material: fecal sample | place: Denmark | collected 2008
TCGTATTCCAGTAAGGTTTCTGAACCTTCGAACAATGATATCCCTCCACGATTTTATCCGGGTAGACCATCCGGTAAAACTGTGCGGCATCCGCTGTGCATTTTAATGTAATTTTATAGTTTCCCTCATCCGGATATAACTGCGCAAATATTTTATCATTCAGTTTGTAGCAGACCGGCACTTTCCCAAACGGGTATGCTTCACATGCCTTATGCTTACTGAGACAATATGCTTTGATATCTTCTGCCGTCATGATTTTCGCCTCTTACTTCTGTTTTTCTCTTATCTTTCATTACTTGAGATATTCGATCAATTCCTCACAGCGTGTCATGGTAAGTTCTGCTGACTTATCATAATAAGCTGCTGTTCCAGCACTTCCATCCCCATACTCATCCGAAGCAGCCTTTGCTTTTGCTTCTTTATCTGCGATCCAGGTCCGCTGTTCTTCAAGTATTTTCTGATACGCGTTCTCATCCGTATCATTCTTTATGAGATTCCAGATATAATTCAGACACTCATCCATGACCTCATATCTTTTTTGGGAATCATCGTTTATCTCACTCTGTGACTCCGCTTTATCGATCTCATCCGTCCAGTATTCATAACTTGACTTATAACTCTCAAAAGTCGTCTGTGCATCCTCTAATGGGGACAGTTTCTTATAAGAATAGATTCCCTCTTCCTGTCCCTCATTTACAAGTGCCACCATCGTAAGCTCTGTATCACTTTTGTTTGCCATGGAAAGCCAGGAATATGCCTCTTCCGAAATTTCGCTGACCGGTGTTCCCTCCATATAGACCAGAAAAGTATCTGTACCAGTCAGTCCATATGCATCTGAATAAACATACTTTGTTCCATCTTTGATCTCTTCCCTGCCAAATTCATTTTCCTGATAGGAAATATCCGCAAGTGTCATCCGGTAACAATGGTCATTCACCGGTGTCAGATCTTTAAAATGTCCATCGAACACGCTTATATACACGGTTCCGTTTTCATAGCCGTCCCCGGTAACTCCCATATCGGAATCATGATATTCACCACTGAAATGACCGTCGGAATCAATGGTAAAATCCGTAGCCCATCCACCCGCGCCACTGCAAAACTCGAACTGATATTCTGCAAGATCCGCAAATGTAAGCCCCTCGGTGTTTTCTGTTCCTGTGCCGTTTTGGGCACTCTCCTCTGTGTCTGTATTACTGTCTGCATTATTCTCTGTGGATGCATCTTCCGTATCTGCATTTTCCTCTGTAGCTGATGTTTTCCGGGTACTGTTTTCCGCAGCGTCAGACTGCTGTAATGCACTGTTTTCATTCGATGCCGCTGCACCTGAACTGTTTATATTTCCATTTCCACATGCTGCCACACCGATCAGGAATGCTGCAGTTATAATAGATAATGCCGCTTTTCTCTTCAACTGAATTGCCCCTTTATCTACTTTTCTTTTCTAATTCCCATTGTAATTCCTGCTTACATATTCTTTAATTGGCTCGCTGTCCTCCGGCATTCTGCATCCAACGATGAATTCCCCCTCATTGTTGGAGCTTCGGATCACGCAGCCGGTCAGCGGCTTATTTCCGATCACTGCAAAATCTTTCACATCCAGCTGGACATTTCTGCCTTTCTGGCTTGCAAAAACATTGTCACGCACGGAAAATGCAAAACCGTTTGCACTGATATTTACCATTTTTCCGGAATATGTTTTATCTGTTCCCTCTAAGCGGATGGTACATGCATTAGAGATCGGCATACGAGGATATTTTCTTCGGTTATATACCTTCGGATTGGATTCAATATGCAGTTTATACTGACCTTTTTCACCCTGTCTGACCGGATGGATCTCAATGTCATCCCAGTAATACAAGACATTGTCAACTACAATATGCAGTTTACATAACTCATGTTTATTCTTCTTGTCAACAAAGTCTTTCACTCCACTTTCTGCGGTTACAAAGAGATCTTTGCCACTGCAGTCCGCAACTTCGCCTGCATACTCTTTTTTACTGCTGTCATCATTTAATGCAATCGTGATCTTCATGCCAGGTTTTACATCCTGTACCCCCATGAATCCGCCGACGCCCAGCTCCTCCATAAGTTTGCCGACAACACTCTCAATATCCAGTGCACTCTTGGCACTTGCCTCGTATTTGCTCAGCATCGTCCTGGTCGTCAGTTCCGCACCATTGATGCTCTGTGTCATGACTTCCATGACTTCGCCGACCTGCTGCATATTGTCCGTCAGTGTCTGATTGGATGTCTCCACTTCTTTGACTGCGCTGTCTACAACCTTTATATTCTCTCCAAGGCTTGTCGCATCGTTCGTAATATTGGTCACACTCTGGTTAACATTCGATACTTTTTCAATATTGACCTGAATCAGTTCCACGGTCTCTGAGATGGACTTCATCATCTTCTCGGAAATTGCTTCGAGTCTTGACAATGCTTCCATAATACTGTTGGAGGAAGCCTGTGTTCCACTGCTCAGCTCGCGGATCTCATTGGCAACTACCGCAAATCCCTTGCCGGCTTCTCCGGCTCTCGCTGCCTCGATGGATGCATTTAAAGCAAGTAAATTTGTCTTTGAAGTGATACCTTCAATCGTACTGGTCTCTTCTTTTACATTCTTAAACTCAGCCTTAAAGTCCTCAAGCACCTGCTCTACTTCTTTGGAAAGTGTCGCCATCTTATTGGTGATCTCCACCACCTCAACCAGCTCTTCCGCGCTGATATTGGCATGATCCACCGATGCCCCGATGAGCTGTACCACCTGCTCCATGAGACCGGCAACATTTTTTACCTGCGTATCGATCACATTGGTCATCTCAACAGAGGAAAGTGTTTTATCATTGAGCACTCCATTGTTATCCGCAAGATTTTTCATATCATTCATGACATCATTAGCGCCGGTGCGGTTCTCATCTGCAAGTTCCCTCACAACCGTTACACCGTCCACGATCTCATTGCTCGCCTCTTTGACCTGCTCCACAGTCTGTACGACGCGCGCCAGATTAGATTTGATAGAAGCCGTCAATGCACCATCCGATTGTACCAGATGGGCGATCGCCATATTGGTACAGGCATAACAGCAGATAACAATAGCAAACTGCAGGACACATTCCTCGCTTGCGACGAAATCCATCATTCCTTTTGCCAGACCTTTATACAGATTACTCGAAATCAGTACAAATAACGTGATACCCATCATTGTCCGGATAAACTTCGGATCTTTATAAAGGATCAGAATGCATACTAACGGTAAAATAAATACATAAGAAACTTCATCTAAAGATGTCCACGCAATTACCGCATAAAATATCAGGTAGCCAAGTCCTACCACCCATTTATACCGCAGACTGTCAGCATGCTTAAATCTCAGTAAGATCCTGCCGCCAAGATACGACAGCCAGCCTGCAACAAAAAAGCCTGCAAAATACGCTTCCTTTAACTGTCCCCTGCCGACTTTTATTCCGTAAAACACGGACGCTATCAGCAAAAGTACAAACCACGTGATACTCGCCCTCTTGTTTGCTTTCGCAATAAAAAAACTCTCATCATAATCCTGCATAGCTTTTTATCCTCTCTGTAAAAATTCACGATACACTCTTGTTCCAGTGTATCACAAATAAAGGGGAATAGCTAGAAATTATGCTAGAAATCTGTCCGGACCTGATTTTAACGTGTTACTGTTCACTCGTACCTCGTTCCAGTAACGGATTTTGCTGATGCTTCGCATTCCAAATCGGCAAAATCTGCTGCCACCACTGTATCATATTAAGCGCTCCTAAATAAAAAGCACGCCTGCCACAGAATATTCATCCTGAAACAAACATGCTTTTTATTCATAATCATCAGTCCGAAATCCTGTTCAGCGTGAAATCATCCACTGTTCCCCAGCTGCCCACGTTACACTGGAACCGTACCCCGATCTTAACCGTTCCATCCGTAACCTTAATCTCCTTAATCGTCGGATTCTGCCAGTCATTGTAGGTGGTCAGCATAAACGGAGCCGTCTGCCCGCCATCTGCTGTCACTGCATACAGTTCCATGGACGCATCCGATGACATATCACCGCCCTGTGAAAATACAGACAACTGATACGTCCCATTCTCCAGACCGGTCACTTCCTGCTCAATGGAAAATTCCATATCCGAATCCCCGGACCAGAAGTGAAATGCGGTCTCACCGGAATGTGCATCATCCGCTTTTACCTGATAATCAGTCGGATCGGCTTCCCCTTCATAAGAGACTTTCCACATTGAACGGTTTTTATCTTCAAAACTTGGATTGACCGCATAATTTACCATTTCCACTTCCACATGCGCGGTAACAGTGGTTCCATCTTCCAATGCCCCTTCGATCTCATAACTGCCGGCTTTCGTGGTATCGATTGCCTTCATCTGTGTCTCATTCCAGCTTACAGATTGTTTTTTATTCTGTGAACGGTCATTGTATACAACATCAATACTCTCCGGCAGAACCAGATCTTCGCCTACATTGCAGGAGACGTAAACATCCGGGATATAGTCAACTGCAAGTGGCGCTGTTGCGCCATATTTTAAATACTTAAATACATTCAAAGAAGCCAGTGGGTGTCCGGTAAAATCAAACATTGCCTGATTGTCCCAGGAACAGCCTCCATAGTATAACCCTGCATCATCCGGGTCATACTCAGCCGAATAACTGCTTGCCCAGCCGCTTCCGTATTTCTCCCACAGAGCGGAATTATCCGCATCGGCTGATCCGACAGGGATCCATGTGCCTTCCCAGTAAAAGACACCTTCCACTCCGGCCTCATTTGCGGCTGCACAGATATCACGGATCACTGTTGCCTGACTCTGTACCGTTGCACCGTAACCGTCTGTCAGGTCATCGGTTCCTTTCAGGCTGTTGCTAAAACCGTCTCCATCCTCAGATGTATAACAGTAAGAAGTCTCTGCAATATATACTTCTTTTCCGTACTTATCCTCGATCAGTTTTGCTGCGTTCTGCATATTTTCATTGGTTCCGTCCCAGAACGGATAAAAGGAAAGACCAAACATATCATAGTCCACACCGGCATCTTTTAAATTTGCTGCCATCGTATCGATCTGGTCATTATCCTCAATGTTCGTATAATGTACGGCAACTTTAATGTCTTTTCCATAAGACTCTGCCACTTCTCTCACTGCCTTACTTCCGGAATTTAAAAGCTGCATCACGGCATCCACATCTGTTTCCCCGGACATACCGTTATTGATCTCATTTCCGATCTGCACCATCCCGACATCCACACCGGCATCTAACAGCTTTCCAAGGCTCTCTGTCGTATAATCATAGAGTGCATCACTCTTTTCATCGACTGTCATACCTTCCCATGCCTTCGGTGCATGCTGTCTTTTCGGATCTGCCCAGAAATCTGAATAGTGAAAATCAATGCAGACCTTCATTCCGTATCTGGCTGCACGCACGCCAAGTTTCATGGCAGTCGTCAGATCATTGTTTCCGCCGCCATAGCCATTACCGTTCTCGTCATACGGATCATTCCATACACGCAGGCGGATATAATTGACTCCGGACTGTGCAAGTGTCTCAAACACATCCTGCTCTTTTCCATCGTAGCCATAATACACAGCCCCGCTGTTTTCCACAGAAAGAACTGCGGATGCATCCATGCCTCGGATAAAGTCATCTGAAATATCCGCAACCGGTTGCACAAAAATATCAGACTCCTCCGGTCCGTCCGGCAGCGTGAATGTTGTAACTTCTCCCACCGGCTCAACCACATCTTCCGATGTATTGTTCTCCTGTACTTCTGTCTGTGTTTCTGATTCCTGCTGTGCCTCTGATACATCCGCTGTCCGGGCTTCAGTCTGTGCTTCTGTTGTTAAAAAAACGTCTTCTGTCTTTGTCCCTGTCGTTCCGGCAGAATCCCCACATCCTGCCAGAAGAACAGTTCCAAGACTTACGCTGACACATGCCGCCAGTAGTTTTCTGTAAACCTGTTTTTTCATAATGTTCACCTTTTCTGTGTGTGAAAAATTTTTTTCACACTCCCCTCCATAAATTTGCTCTTTTTTCCACGATTTCTCTATATTCTTAAGGTACCTGCGGCTGACTGCTTCAGCAACATTCTTTCTCTCCAATATAGCGCAATCGGTTGCGCTTTTTTATTTTATAACTTTGCTGTCTTAACGTCAACCTGAGCATGCATTTTTGTGACATTTTTCCCATATTATGGTATAATTTTTGTTCGGCTAAATTACTTTTAATCTGATTACAGGGGAATGAAATTATGAATCTGCAACCCAAAATATTATCCAACGCTTTTTTGATCAACGGGTACACTCCCGCTGTAGATATGATTCTCGTGATCTTATGTATATTACTTTTACTGCTTCTCCGGGAGACATTTATCCGCCGCAGCAGACTTTTTCTGCTTTTTCGCACCTGCATCGCGCTTTTGCTGATTGCAGCCTTCAGCAATTCCTGCTTTTACTATACTGTACTGTATTTCGACAGTGATACCACTTTATGTATTCTGCGTGCAATATATCATTCAAGCCTGCTGCTCATTTTTTGTCTGTATGCGGCTTATTTAAAGATTTTGATTGGTATTCCGGGAAAAACAGGACATATCATGAATATTTTCCTATATTCCTTATATATCATTTTTGCCGTTGTGGATGCACTGTCACCTGTATTGGGTTACAGTTTCTACCGGGACAGCTCAGGTGCATGGCATGATAACCTTTATTTAAAACCGTTTACGATTGCTTACGGGATTTATATGGCGTTTATTTTTTTCCTGTTACTTTACTATCATAAACGCATTCCAACAAGTTTATTCCATATGCTCGTGATCGTACAGTTCATCTGTGTTTTTCTCGTCTGTGCAGAAAACTATTTTGGCAGCAATACCTTCCTTGCCATCACCTTTCTCCTGCCGATCATGGTAATCCTTTATATGGTACATGGAAGTTCTTACAGTATCAAGACAGGGGCCCTGAATGCAGATTCCCTAAACGAATATTTAAACCAGCAGGCGTCAATTCAAAATTCTACTTATTATATGTGTCTCCGTTTCGACACTGATTCCGAATATGTGATGCCGGATGAGCTTGGCAAACTTTTTTTCAACTTCTGGAACGGCTACTTTAAAAACGGACTCCTCTTCCACCCATCTACAGATTTTTTTGTTCTTGCAATTGATGTCAGTGACATCCGGAATGCAGATAAAATCGCGCAGGATATGATCCAGAATGACTTTAAACGCCATTTTGAAACTTATAAACTGCCTTATAAGATCGTTATGTTCAATCATCTGGATTTCTGTGAAAACTTAGAGCAGTTTTACGAACTTTTTAACTTCTTTGCAGAACCGATGGAACTAAATAATTTCCGCTCCTGCGACACCGCCGATTATAAAAGTTTTCATGATATGAAATATCTCTCGGCGCAGTTAAAAGATATTGCAGAAAACGGTTCCCTTGATGACAAAAGAGTTCTTGTATACTGCCAGCCGGTCCGCAACGTAAATGCCGGCAATTATGACACCGCAGAAGCACTGATGCGTCTGAACCTGAAGGACACCGGCATGGTATATCCAAACCGGTTTATTCCGCTCGCTGAAAAGAATGGCTATATCCATAAATTAAGCATGATCATTTTAAATAAGACCTGCCGTGCGATCCGGGAATTTCAGGATGAAGGTTACCAGCTCTCCCGTGTTTCCGTAAATTTTTCCATTTCAGAGCTCTCCAGCAAAAATTTTATGGAAGAGTTCCGGCAGATCGTAGAAAGAAACGGTGTTGATTTTCATACCATCGCAGTGGAACTGACCGAGAGCCGCAACGATACCGAATACGAACTCGTTCTTGACCGTGTAATGCAGTTTAAATCCCTCGGTGTATGTACTTACCTCGACGATTTTGGAACCGGATATTCTAATTTTGACCGGATTCTTAGCTTAAAACTGGATGTTGTAAAATTTGACCGCAGCCTTCTTCTGATGGCAAATAAGGATGAAAATTCCCAGTTTATCCTGAACTACTTTTCTACTGCTTTTAAAAAACTCGGGTACAAAGTACTCTATGAGGGTGTGGAAACCGATGAGCAGGAGACCATCTGTGTGAACAGTCACGCGGACTATCTGCAGGGATTCAAATTTTCAAAACCAATCCCGATTGAAGAACTGAAAAACTTTCTTTCTCCGATACAGGAATAACTTCATTTCTCCTGTATAGCAAGGTTGTTACCGTATTTTTTTACAAACCAAAATGTTTTCTTTGCAAATCACTTGACATCATTATCTGATAAAAGTATAATCTTTTCTAAATCATATCAGAATAGTATGAATTAAGAAAACAAGATGGAGATTATGAAAAAAGGAAAGGGACAAGTTTTATGAAGAAAAAAGTGATTTCAATTTTACTGACAGCCGTTTTAGCAACAGGAATGGCAGCATGCGGTTCTAACAGCAATACAGCTGATAATTCTGCAAATAATACAGCTGACAATACACAGAACACAGCTGAAACTTCAACCGAATCCACAGGTTCTGATGATTCTGCCACAAAACCTGTACTGACCGTCGGCATGGAAGGAACTTATGCTCCATATACATACCATGATGAAAACGGTACTTTAACCGGTTTTGAGGTTGATATGGCAAATGCGATCGGTGAAAAAATGGGCTATGATGTCCAGTTTGTTGAGACAGAGTGGGATTCCATCACTGCTGCACTTGATGCCGGCAACTTTGACGTTGTCATGAACCAGGTTACGATCACAGATGAGAGAAAAGAAAAATTCGATTTTTCCACCCCTTACATTTATTCCAAACCAGTGCTGATCGTAGCTGCTGACAATACTGATATCAATTCCTTCGAAGACATCAATGGTAAAAAAGCTGCAGAAGGTCTTACCTCAAACTTCAGCGATATTGCAAGAAGCTACGGCGCAGAGATCGTCGGACAGGATAAATTTGCACTTGCCATGGAATGTGTATTAAGTGGGGAAGCCGATTGTGCGATCAACGACGAATTAACTTACGCATACTGGAAACAGCAGAAAGGCGGCGAGGACTCCACCAAGATCGTTGCTGAATCTGATAATGTCAATTCCAGTGCCATTATGGTGAAAAAAGGCAATGACGAGCTGATTGAAAAACTCAATTCTGCCATTGATGAATTATTAGCGGACGGAACCGTCAAAGAAATTTCCGAAAAATATTTTGGCATGGACGTATCACAGCCATAATTTTGTTACAGGAGAAAAATCATGGGATCATATGCATACCTGACAGCGGGTATTATTACAGCAAGACAAGCGAAACTGATGAAAAATGCATTCTGGCCAATGCTAAGACAGGGCCTTCTTTACACGATTCCCCTGACACTGGTATCCTTTGCGATCGGTGTCATCATTGCCGTGCTGTGTGCACTTTTTATTATCAACAAAATACCGGTATTAAAACAGATCGCCGGAATCTATATCTGGGTATTCCGCGGAACACCACTGCTTGTACAGTTATTTATCATGTACTGGGGTATCTGCAATCCACTCGGCATCAACAAGTGGATTGCCTGTATTTCAGCTCTCTCGTTAAACGTAGGTGCCTATTCCGCAGAGACGATCCGTGCAGCAATCCTTTCCATTAACAAAGGTCAGTGGGAAGCCGGCTATTCCCTCGGCATGAGTTACCAGCAGACCTTCCGCCGTATCATCATTCCACAGGCTGCCACGGTTTCCATTCCACCGCTTTTTAACACTTTTATTGGTCTTGTCAAGGATACTTCCCTTGCATCTACGATCATGATCGGTGAGATGTTCCGTAAAGCACAGGAAGCCGCAGCAAGCTCACTCGAATACCTTTGGATCTATATCGAAGTTGCACTCATTTACCTTCTTTTCTGTACGCTGTTGACCGGACTGCAGAAATGGATTGAGAAAAAACTGCGTGTCGGAAAGTAGAGGTATCATATGTATTCTTTAGATAACATTTATAAATCATTTGACAATAATCAGGTCTTAAAAGGTGTCTCCTTAGAGATTCCGAAAAATAAAACCACCGTCCTGATCGGGCCATCCGGTTCCGGCAAGACAACATTGCTGCGCTGTATTAATCTGCTTGAGATCCCGGATAGCGGAACCGTTACTTTAAACGGTTCTTCCATGTCCTTTCAAGAGGGACAGAAAGTAAAGTACAGCGGCAACGAGATCCGGAATATCCGCATGAAAACCGGTATGGTATTCCAGAACTTTCAGCATTTTCCTCACAAAACGGTGCTGGAAAATATTATGGAAGGTCCTATCACCGTCTTAAAGAAAGACCGAAGTGAATGCGAAAAAGAAGCGTTATCTCTTTTAGAGAAAGTCGGTTTATCCGATAAGCGCGACGCTTATCCGGGACAGCTCTCCGGCGGCCAGCAGCAGAGAATCGCCATCGCAAGGGCACTCGCCATGAAACCGGAACTACTTCTTTTTGATGAGCCTACCAGCGCCTTAGACCCGGAACTTGAAGTGGAAGTTTTAAATATCATCCGCAGACTGGTTGACGAGAAACAGACCATCGTGATCATTACACACAAGATGTCTTTCGCAAGAGAAGTGGCAGATAAAGTTGTTTTCTTCGATGAGGGAAAAATCTTAAAAGAGGGAACTTACACCGAACTTGAGCAGAGTAACATTCCAAGGATCACACAGTTCTTAAATATGTTGAACTAAACAATAGACCGCCTCACAGGAAACCTGTTGTCATGAATAAGTAAAAAATCCGTGCAGGATCAGTTTTGATCCGCACGGATTTTTTGCTGTCAGCCTTATCTACGCTCCAGATAATCATTATTATGATAAATCTTTTTATTTTCCACAGCGCACTGCATTTGAAGCAGTTCCTTTCACCGATGTTTTTCCGGCATTTTTTACGGCTCTTACTTTATAGTAATATGTTTTTCCTTTCTTCGCTTTGCCGTCTGTGTAAGAAACAATAGTGCCCTTTTTCAGCGTCTTTATCTTTTGATATTTTCCTTTTTTGGATGTTGCACGGTAGATCTCGTATCCATCTGCACCTTTTACCTTCTTCCAGGTTAATTTTACCTTGGACTTCACACGTTTTGCCTTAACCGCAGTCACCTTCTGCGGGCTGGTCGCAGCCTTGATCACATTGGAGTACTTTCCGGTTACCGTCTTTTTACCGCTTTTCCTGTATGCACGCACTTTATACTGATAAACCGTTGCTGTTTTGAGCTTTTTATCCGTATAGGTATTAGTTTTTACCGTTGCAACCTTCTGATATTTTTTCGTTGATTTGTTATAACGGTATACCTGATAACCATCTGCTTTCTTTACTTTTTTCCATGTTAAGCGGATGGAAGTCTCCGTTGCCCTGGACTGTTTGAAGCCGGAAACCTTTACAACTGTCGTTTTATCTGTATTACCCGGTTTCTCTGTATCTCCCGGTTTCTCTGTATCTCCCGGTTTCTCTGTATTTCCCGGTTTTTCTGTATCTCCCGGTTTCTCTGTATCTCCCGGTTTCTCTGTATCTCCCGGTTTCTGTCCTCCGGACACGAGTGACTGATCTGTCAGTACATATCCACCTTCTGTCACATTTAACTTTGATTCATCCACATTTACAAAGCGGATATCATCAAAAACAATTTTCGACTGGATATCAACCCCATTTCCGTCTTCTGAAATGCTGTTACACCAGATTGCAAACTTCGTAACATTCTTTGGATCAAAAGTTCCATTCTGTTTACCCTTTAATTTGTTAAATGGGATCGTAACATATTTTGCCTCTGTCGTCTTTACAAAGTCAGTCAGAAATACTTCGAAATCCTCTCCGCCGGAAACAAGCTGAACTACCAGTTTCTGTCCTTTTCCATCCGGTTTTACCCACATGCTGACCGCATTGTATTCGCTGTAATCGTTTGTGCTTAAACCTTTCATACGTCCGGTCCATACTTCCGGTCCACTCGTCTTAAGCTGATAAGTAAATGCACCTCCGTAAACACCTTCTGCTTTATGATCCTTATCTAATACAAAGGAAGAACTGCAGTTTGCTGCTGAATTTTCTGTAAAAGTTCCATTCAGGTAGTCATTGTCATCATAGTATAATTCAAAATTTTCAATGACATTCTTTGCAAGTGTTTCCTTTTCTTTTCCAAAACTGATATAGGAAACAGTCACAAGTGTTTTGCCATCTGCCACAAGGCTGATCTTACCGGTATCCGTTGTTCCAAGTGCACTCAGAATATCCGCAGACAGCGCACCTTCGTAAGCACCGGATTCTTCCGTTTTCTCTGCCGTGATCGTTTTTTCTGTATTTGTATCCGGGTTTGTCAGCACAAAACTTACACTCTGTGCATTTCTCACATTTGCTTTTAAAGTAAATGCACTTGTGATTGCCATCTTAGAGAAAACATTGGCAAAATAACCTGCTGCATTTCCCTGATTTACATTTCTTACTTCTTTCTGGTCTGCATTTCCGTAAAAGTTTGTTCCATTCGCAAAAACAGAAGATTTTTCATTGTAGAATTCAATAAACTCGTTGATCAGTTCCTGTCCGTGGGTATCATCATATTTATATGGGACATAAAAGTTGGTGTCTCCAAAATTTGCCCACAGTAAGAAGTACGGCATTCCGGTGTCAACTGCCACCTGATTAACCTGTTTGTACCAGTTGTGTCCTGCGATCGGATTTCCTTTTCCTAAAATTCCTTCATTATCCGATCCATCGGCCTTCATCACCCTTACACCGGTTTCGGAAATTGCAGCTACTTTTCCTTTTGCGTCTGCAATATTCTTTACCACCTGACAGGTTTTCTTTAAATTGTCCACAAACTCGCCGGAATATTCTGCCGGATAAGTATTGTAATCATCATAGTAATCAAATGCAACGATATCTACACAGTCATCGCCCGGATAGCGGTCCATATACTCTTCCTCTGAAGTTAACGGACCATTTGGGGAATATACATAAATAAAGTTGTGTACTCCCTTTGATGCCAGATAATCCTGTGTGTACTGGAACAGCGCACGGTATGTCTCTTTATCGGTTGTCGCAGCACCCCACCAGAACCATCCGCCTGTATTTTCATGGAATGGACGGAATAAAACAGGAATATCGCCAAGTCCGTTTGCGTAATCTGCAATGATATCAAGATAGGTTGTAAACTGCGCATTGTATTTTCCACCCGGAAGTACTTCTGCGGAGCAGTTATTGCTCAGGTCTTTTGCCTCCGAAAAATCACACTGTGAAAAATCATATTTTCTCGCCGCATCCGGTGTTGCAATGATTTTTTCATTGCTCATATTCGGCATATGGGTGGATAATGTAATGATTGCACCCTCTGCAGCTGCTGCCTTGCTGATCTCGATAGATTTCTGAACTGCATCATCTACGTTATCAATTCCAAGTTCCACGCCTGTCAGTGCCAGCGAATCGATTCCGACCAGACCACTAATACTTCCGGTCACGTCCTTTGTATCCGAATAGACACCGTCTCTGGTTGAAACATGCTTGCTTGTGTCATTCTGATGTCCGAATAATACCTGGTCAGCAGCATCCAGTCCTTTTAAATATGCATATAACGCTTTTGCTGAACCTGATGCATTCACATCCGAAAGTGTTACTTCTTCCGGCATACTGGACGTATCTGCAAGCACAGCCTCTCCTGCCGTCTCTGTGATCTCCGTATAATCGCCCGCTGCATTATACTGGGATAAAGTCAGGTTATCCAGATATACGCTTCCCAAAAAGGCAGTGCTCACACCAACTGTTCCAATCATCAGATCCGTGATCTTTGCAGTGTTTGGTGAGAATTTGACAGTGACCACTGCTTTCTTATATCCGTCACCGAGATCTGACGTTTCGATCTTTGCTTCTTTGTTGATGATCTCCACATCATCTGCTCCGTTTTTTGCAAAAATCTTTGCCTTAAAAGAACCGTCAAAAGCTTCCGGATAGATCATTTCATAGCTTAAAACATTATAAGCCGATACATCGAGTCCTTCTGCAAACGACTTTTTAATCTTTGCCTCACTCCATGTAAAACCTTCACAACCGGTATAATCGAGATCTGCCTTTAACATTTTGCTTCCCTGAAATTCAGCTACACTGATTCCTACCGCATTGTCGTACTGCCAGCCGCCTTCCTGCTCCCAGCCTGCACTGCTTCCTGTCTCTGCAGATTCAAAATCATCGATCACACTCGGATCTTTTGCAGGCAGTTCCGGCTGCGCTTCTGCCACACCGCTTAATGTAACATTGGAAAATGTACATGTTCCTGAAAAACCCTGACCAATCAGTCGGAAATATACACCTTTTAAATCATCTGCATCCTTATCCTCAAACTTGATCGTAATCGTTGTTTTGTGTGTATCTTCTGAAAAACTGCTCTGCTGTAAATACGGGATATCCTGACTGTCTGTCCATGTCCACTCACTTCCCAGCTTCACGATACCCTGAACCTTTAAGTAACTTTCCCCGGTACCCAATGATGCATACGCCTCATCATCCAGTGTAATATCTGCCTTCATTGTGAAATCTTTCGTTGTCACACAATCTGCAATACTTTCATCATAAGTGATCATTGGCGGATTATCCCAATCCTCTGTTGCAAGATCCAGTTTGTCTTTTGTTACTGTGTTTGTCCCGGTATAAAACACACTCGCTTCTGCCGCATAGACATACTCGTATCCCCCTGCAAAATTGCCGCTTGAAAACGCAACTGCAGCCGCTAAAAGAGCGGCTGCAAGTCGTTTTCCCATAAAACGTTTTCTCATAAACTTACCTCCAATACATTTATTAGCTTTATGAACTTTGTTTTTTAATTATATGTTACTTTAAAAAACATTGT
>UMFU01042385.1_pt1 | contig 14808 bp, 9 predicted proteins | sample 1965091 | NCBI WGS metagenome assembly UMFU01 (sample SAMEA4836054, study PRJEB28245) | human gut metagenome | biome: gut microbiome; material: fecal sample | place: Denmark | collected 2008
TGGTTACTTCACCGCTGTATTGGCCCAGCTGCATCTGTATGGCGTCACGTTGTATTGTGAGGCTCTTCTTTGCCTGCTGCAGTGCCTGATGTATGCTTGCCTGCATGTCATCGAGTTGTGATGTCAGCTCTATTACCACTGGGCTGTTTTCTGAAGCCGTGCGAAGCAGTCTGTTGCGTTCGAGGGCTATCTTGTTGTATTCATTGATAAGCGATGTTGACGCTTCGTCTTGAAGTCCTACATTTGACGGCAAAACCTGATGCCTGTTACCTGGACGGTTGGCAAAGTTGATAAGGCTGGTTATCAGAGATATCTGAGTGTTTGCCTCATTGAGCTTCTGCTCGTATACAGAAGTGTTTGTCGATGTCGTGGTGGCATCCAGTTTTAGCTCCATCAGCCTGTTGCGCTTCTTGTAATCTTCGAGTTCGCCATCTGTCGAACTAAGTTCGGCATTGATTTTTGCCAGACGTTCATTGATGAACTCTTCTGTACGTACGGCTATTTCGTTCTTGTCTTCGTTGGCTTGTCTGTTATAGCAAACCACAAGCTGGCGCAGATAATCCATACTGCGGCTTATGTCCTGATCCTGAAGCTGCAGGCTCAATACAGAAGACGTCTTTGATGTCTGTTCAACGGATAAGCTCTTGACATATTTATATGCAGCAATACGGGGTGAATTTAATATAGCAATTTCTGATTCTCCGTCTTCAAGTTTATAACGGCCGTTTGCAGTCAATGTGATAATTCCGACTTTTGTACGTATTACGGCAGGTATGCCATCTATTGTCTTTTCTATTTCGTAAGGACCGTCAAAAGCAACCTCGTTTTCTGGGATATAATATGTACCTTTGACAATGTAGCCATTGTCTTTTCTTGTAATTTTTAGTTTGACCGGAGCATTCAGCTTATCCATGTGGGCAAAATCCATGTCAACATTTATTGGCTGCTCTTTGTATATAAGCTGGTCTTTTACATGCCCCTTTAGATAATAATTGACGTATAATTTTAAGTCGCGTACAGCTTGTTCGGCAACAGTGGTTGATGTCAGGATTTCCTGCTCATTCTCTATACCATAGTTGTTACTTATAATACCAAGGTTAGACATACTCTCCAGTGCCTGAAGGCCTCCTCGTCCAGAGCGTCGGCTGTTGTCGTCGTCCTTAATCAGCAACTTAGCTATTGTGTTGTATACCGGTGTTGTGTAGCGCAGGTAAAGAAAACCAATGCCAACACATATCAGTATAGATAAAATAAACCATTTCCAATTAAGTATAAACGCCTTGTAAATGGTTTGGAAGTTGAAGGAAGATTGCTCTTCTGCAATATCCTGAACTTCTTGGTTGTTTTTTAATTCGTTCATTTATTTTTATCCTAGTTTATTTGTTTGTTATCCTATTAAACTTATAAGGTATTTTCCGTATTCATTTTTCAACATGGGCTGAGCAACTTCTTTAAGTTTCTCAGAGTCAATCCAGCCTTGTTTGAATGCAATCTCTTCAAGGCATGCAATTTTCAGACCTTGACGTTTCTCTATAACCTCAATGAAAGTTGACGCCTCGCTCAGACTGTCGTGTGTGCCTGTGTCGAGCCATGCGAATCCTCTTTGAAGTGTTTGAACTTTCAGAGTCTGTCGTCTGAGGTATTCTTGATTGACAGATGTTATTTCCAGTTCGCCTCGTTTGCTTGGCTTGATGTTCTTTGCAATCTCAACAACGCTGTTTGGGTAGAAATATAAGCCGACAACGGCATAATTGCTCTTCGGATTTTCAGGCTTTTCCTCTATGCTGAGACAGTTGCCGTTCTTGTCAAATTCAGCCACTCCGTAACGTTCCGGATCGTTGACATAGTATCCGAATACAGTTGCGTTTCCGTTCTTCTCTGCCTCTTCGACACTTGCGTGCAACATCGCAGAAAATCCTGCTCCGTGAAAAATGTTGTCGCCTAATACAAGGCATACGCTGTCGTCGCCGATAAATTCCTCGCCGATGATAAATGCCTGTGCAAGTCCATCAGGCGAAGGCTGTTCGGCGTATTCGAAATGTACGCCATAGTCAGAGCCGTCTCCTAGCAGTCTTTTGAATCCAGGCAGGTCGTGTGGTGTTGATATTATCAGAATGTCTTTTATGCCAGAAAGCATAAGTACTGAAATGGGATAATATATCATCGGCTTGTCAAAAATTGGTATCAATTGCTTGCTGATACCTTTAGTGATTGGATATAAACGTGTGCCAGAACCACCGGCCAATACAATACCTTTCATCTTGTTTTGCTGTTAAATTAAATAATACTTAACCTGTTGAATGCCTGTTTTGTCAGGTCTTTGTGATGTTGTTTAAAAAATTATACATCAATTGCAATAATCGCATATGCTTTGCAAAGGTATAATAAAAGTTGATAATAATCAAATTTTATTTTGATTTTTGATGTATTTGATGTAATTTTGCATTTATATTTTAATTGCCGTGATATTGTTCATGGCTCGTTAGTTTAAATTATATTGATTAAAGACATGGGATTTTTAAGTAAATTATTTGGAAAAAGCAATAAAGAAGAACATAAGACTGGAGGCATGGAAGATTATATGACACTTGTGCGTGTCTATCTTCAGGCTGCAATCGCTGAAAATGCCGGCATAACTAATCTGGCGATGCTTCCTGACCTGAGAATGTTCAAAACCACTCTTCACGTTCCGACATTGAACAACAAACTTGGAGTGGGGGAGAAAAAGCATTGTAAAAAGATGCTTAAGGACTTGTATAATACAGAAGATGACTTCTTCAAGGAAGTTGACCAAAGCATCCGTAAAAATTGCCGTAAGATACAGGACGTGCAGACATATCTTATCCAGTTCCAGAATTTTACTCAAGATCTCATGATGCTTATGGGTAATCTGATGAAGTTTAAGCTTCGTATGCCTTCGTTCATGAAAAAGGCTATATACGGAATGACCGAAAAGACCGTTGCTGACATTTTCCATAAGAACGACTTTAAGGATATGGGCGTTATGAAGACGGTGGTAGCCATCCGTAATTACGATAAGCGGTTGGGCTTCAGCGAAAAATGGATAACCGATTTTGTGTTCCAGGTCGTAATGCTGGCTAAGAAGGAACCGCGTCCCGCTGATGATGACAACTTGAAAAATAATTCGAAATAGTAAGTCTGCTTATATGCCGTAATGAGTTTGCCTCCGCAGTCTCGTTATGGCATAATTTGTTGATTTATGTAAAATCGGATGAATAAATTTTGCAAGTTGATAAATTTGTGCTAAATTTGTAGGCAAAACTTTTTGTGATGGCTGACAATGATAAAATAATGACGCTGTTTACCACACGTGTAAGGCAGTTGATTCTTCAGTACAACCAATTGAAGAAAGAAAACGAGGAGCTTTATGCGATGCTTGATGCACAGGAGGAGGAAATGAAGCGTCTGAAATCAACTTTGGAACAGGCACAGAAAGACTACGATAGCCTCAAGATGGCCAAAATGATGGAGATATCTGACGGCGACATTGAGTCGGCAAAGCGCAGACTGTCAGGCCTTATACGCGAGGTTAATAAATGTATCACGCTGCTTAGTGAGGAATAGTGACGTAGTGATGGCTGAAGGAAAAGATAAATTAAATATAAGACTGCACGTTTATGATACAGAGATACCGGTTTATAATATAATACCGGAAGAAGAGCCTTTTTATCGTAATGCGGCCAAGCTTATAACAGAAACGGTAAATACATATTCAGAACGCTTTAGGTCAACTAAAAGCGAGAAAGAAATCTTGTATATGGCGATGATTAATATCGCACTGAATCTGGAGTTTGAAAAAACTAACAACGACACAGCACCCTATGACGATATTCTCACAAAGATAACCAATGAGATCGAAGATGCTCTTGGCGTGTCTGAAACAGGCATGCGTGCAGCTACGGATAAAAAATAAAAGTGAGAATATTAACATTATTAAAATAAACAAATGATATTAAATATTATTATTGCCGTCGTAGCACTTGTTTTGGGTGGACTATGCGGATATTTTATATTCAGGTATGTTCTTACCGGGAAATATAATGAAATGATTTCTGCAGCTCAAAAAGAAGCTGAAGTGTTGAAGGAAAAGAAGAAGCTCGAGGTTAAGGAGATTTTTCTTAATAAAAAGTCTGAACTCGAAAAGGAGGTGCAGAGCCGTAACCAGAAAATTCAGCAGAGCGAGAACCGCCTGAAGCAGAGAGAACTCTCTTTGAATCAGCGCCAGGAAGAACTGGGCCGCAGAAAGCAGGACGTAGATCAGCAGCAGCAGCGTGTTGATAATGAAAAGAAACTTTTGCAGATTAAGCAGGAGGAACTCGACAAGATGCAGCTTCAGGAGCGTGCAAAGCTTGAGGAACTTTCCGGTCTCAGCGCAGAAGAGGCAAAGAACCGTCTTGTTGAGAGTCTGAAAGACGAAGCCCGTACAGATGCAGCAAGCTACATCAACGAGATTATGGACGAGGCTAAGCTTAACGCCAATGCTCAGGCTAAGAAAATCGTTATACAGACAATACAGCGCGTTGCCACTGAAACCGCGATAGAAAACTCTGTCAGCGTGTTCCATATCGACAACGATGAGGTGAAAGGACGTATCATCGGCCGTGAAGGACGTAACATCAGAGCTCTTGAAGCAGCAACAGGTGTTGAGATTGTTGTCGACGACACTCCTGAGGCTATTGTCATTTCTGCTTTCGATCCTGTCCGCCGTGAGGTATGCCGTCTGGCTCTCCATCAGCTTGTTACTGACGGACGTATCCACCCGGCACGTATCGAGGAAGTTGTTGCTAAGGTTAAGAAGCAGCTCGATAACGAGATTATCGAGACAGGTAAGCGTACTGCCATCGACCTTGGTATACATGGTCTGCATCCTGAACTTATACGTATCATCGGTAAGATGAAGTATCGTTCAAGCTATGGTCAGAACCTCTTGCAGCATGCCCGTGAGACAGCCAACCTCTGTGCTGTAATGGCTTCTGAACTTGGTCTTAATCCTAAGAAGGCTAAACGTGCCGGATTGTTGCACGATATAGGTAAGGTGCCTGACGAGGAGAGCGAACTGCCGCATGCTCTTTATGGTGCAAAGATTGCTGAAAAGTATAAGGAGAAGCCGGATATCGTTAATGCCATTGGCGCTCACCACGACGAGATAGAGATGAACACACTGCTCGCTCCTATCGTTCAGGTCTGCGATGCTATCAGTGGAGCCCGTCCTGGCGCACGCCGCGAAATTGTTGAGGCTTATATCAAGCGTCTTAATGATCTTGAGGCTATCGCTATGAGTTATCCGGGCGTTACAAAGACATACGCCATTCAGGCTGGCCGCGAGTTGCGCGTAATCGTCGGTGCGGATAAGATGGACGATAAGGAAACAGAGAATCTGTCTGGCGAGATAGCAACTAAGATTCAGAACGAGATGACTTATCCGGGACAGGTTAAGATCACTGTTATCCGTGAAACAAGAAGCGTGGCATACGCTAAGTAAAATCAGAAAATACATACTTCTATATAAAAAGCGTGAACATTTCTCCGTTCACGCTTTTTTATTTTATGTTTACACCATCTATACATAATATTATATATGTCGGTTGTATTTTATGCTAAATGATGAAAGATCATGATGCATTTTGTGCTGTTGGCATCCATATGTCAGTTTTGTCATTCCGGGGATCTGTCGAAGATGTAGTCTGTCCCATAGTGGCTGCATATCATGCGCAGGCATGCTAAACCGCACTGCATCGCGTCGTGCTGAAGGTAGAGTTTAAAGTTTCTCATTTATTTTATAATACCCGAAAATCAAACTAATATTTACGGTCCATCAAGTTGAGGTCATCCTGAATATCTTTCATGATGTCCTTGTCCAAGTCAATTTTCTTATGGTTCTTTCTTGCTTAAGATTGACATTTCATATAATTCTTTCTAAGAGGGATATCAGTGAATCTGTATAGATAATGGCGTTAAAAAATAGAAGTACTACCAAGAATCTTTTCATAATTTATGAATTTATATAGCATTTAATATTCTGATTTTTATTGATTATTGCCTTGTTCTGTCTATCACATCGTTGTTATTTCTTGATGAACTTACTGTTATGTCTTGATTAAACAAACTGAGCGATGCTGACAATGTGATACCTCTCATGTCATTAGTGCCGTAGGTTCCGTGTTGGGTGTTGATGTATCTGATATCAATATTGTTATAATTTGCACGGTGCAAGATATCTGATACACTGAGTGTGAGTGTTAATTTGTCTTTTATCATGTTCATCTGTACACCTGCGCTCCAGTTGTTTGCGGGACGCTGGGATATATTTGTGTCTTCAAGATAACTTTGGAATGTGAATGTTGTGTATGCCGTAATTTTGTTGTTCAGAAAATAATACAAATTCATGTTTCCTGAATAAAACGGGCGGTGTATTTTTATTGTTTTATTTAGGAATATGTATTTATATTTCGGAAAGTTTATGTAAAGGTTTCCACTGAAGTATAGTTTACCTGAAAACATTCTTCTGTTGTATCCAAGCATTGTGTAAAATGATTCAGAACGTTTAACGTTTATCGGTGTCTCGCATACTATATCTGTGGACGGATCCTGATTGTATACAACGCTTTTTATAAGGTTGCGTGTGTGAGTATATCCGGCAGTCACGTATAATCCTTTCCATCCTGCGTAAATTGAGATATTGTCGTTCACGCTGGGTTGCAGATCTCTGTTACCTGCTGAATACGACAAAGAGTCCTGATAAATAGGATAAGGGTTAAGGCCGGTGTATTTCTGCCTATTTACGCTTCGTCTGTAATTAAGCTGGAAAGTCAAGTTTTTCCACGGGAAGACGGTTAATGTACCCGATGGCAGGAAGAAAGAAGTATGTCGGGAGTTGCTGATTGTTTCCGACAGAGTGTTTATCCAAACCTTTGTATCAGAATATTCGTAGCGCCCACCCAATGATAAGTGAACTTTTTTCCATTTTTTCCCGAGGCTTAAATATGCGGCTGTAACATTGTCTTCCGTCTTCTGTCCGTTTGAGCCCAATGTCTCAGGCTGCCATTTGCTGTCAGACAGATAGCCGTATCTGTCATTTACATTATAATAACGTGCCCCTGCTTCCGAACTGATATTGAAAGGCAGATTAAATGAATAAGTGGCATTAAGTGTCATTATTTTATATTTGTTCGTAGTTTTCGTGAAGTTATTGTTCCCGTTATCATTATTTTTGTTTTTTTCTGCAATATCTGTTCGCGAATTGTTGCTTATTATAGAATAGTCTCCGCCCAGTGACAGGAGTGATTTTCCTATTTTGCTTTTGTAATATAGAGTTACATTATGTAGGTTACAATTGTCTATTGTTTGTCTTCTGATATTCTTGTCGTTGTATTTTTCTGTATCAGAATATTTCATATCAGCATTACTTATGTCGTTTTCTTTTTCATGCTGGAAGTAATAAGCCAGACTTATTGTGTTGTTTTTGTTGATGTCGAAATTATTATTCCACGTTATGTCGTGATTGTGAGAACCCATGAATAATTCGTTGGCTTCATCGCTTCGGAATGTACGGTCGGGATGAGAAATCTCTGTATAATATGTTTCTTTGTTGAGAGACATCCAAGCTCCGTAATCATATCCTATAGATGAATTCCATATACCATATTTCATGCGAAGCTCAAATGATGGATTTTCTGAGAATTTCCGTCTTACAGTGGTCGTATTATAGACGTCAAGTGCAATGAAGTCTTTTAGTGGTTTTATTGTTATTATGTTTATCACAGCGTTGGTTCCTGCCGGATATTTGGCTGAAGGTTCTCTTTCAATTTCTATCTTTGCAATGTCTGATGTTTTCAGTGTTGTGAATATGTTTTGATTGGTTACTTCTTTTCCGTCAACATAGTATATTGGCTTTCCTTTTCCAGCCACGTCAAAGTTGTTGTTCCCTTTTGCTATTATCCCGGGTGTGACACTCAGCATATTTCCAAGGTTTCCCATCTTGCTTAGAAAAGTTCCTTTAACGGTTACAGTCTGTCTGCTTCCTTCTGTTTCTACTATAGGTCTGTAAGCTTTCACTTCAATAGAACTCAGTCTGAAATCTTTACTTATGCTGTCTTGTTGCGCATAAATATCAGTGGTGGTATGAATATACAGTGCTAATATTAATAAAAAAGTCTTCATATGTTTGTTCTTTTAGATTCGACTTAAATTTAACGTTGGTATTTAATTATAATTTACTATTTCTCTTTTTTGTTCCCATAAATTAAAGGTAACATCTCTTCAATATGTTTTTATAAATGGAGCAATAGCTTCTGTGCCACTGGATATATAATGTATTGCCACAAGAGCTTATTGACGAAGTGTCGACAGATTGCGCCAATGTGTGTGCTGTAAATGCCATAACGGCAAACATTATTAATAGTATTTTTTTCATAATATTTTGGTTTTAATTTCAATCTCTGTTCACGCTTTTTTATTTTATGTTTACACCATCTATACATAATATTATATATGTCGGTTGTATTTTATGTTAAATGATGAAAGATCATGATGCATTTTGGGCTTTTGGCATCCATATGCCAACTTTGTCTTTCTGGGGATCTGTCGAAGCCGTATTCTGCCCATAATGGCTGCATATCATGCGCAGGCATGCTATGCTGCACTGCATCGTGTCGTACTGAAGGCATATCTTAAAGTTTTTCATCGTTTTATATATTGTTAAAACAAATACTTGTCAGAATCTGTTAAGCTCAGAACTGCCGGTTCCCTTACCTTTATATTTCTTTTTGTTTTTACTGTTGAACGAGTAGGTTACAGACAGTTGTATCAGTTGCGAAGCACCTTTACGGTATTCAGTTACGTCAACTCCGTTTGTGCGTGTGAGATGCTTTTGCTTCTGTGTGCCGAAGATGTCGTTTGCCAAAAGAGAGAACGACCAGTTGCCTACGCTTTTCAACAAATAAACATACACCGAGGCGTTGTCGTACATATAATAAGTGTTGTTATTGCCTTTGCTCGACCACCATCCCGTAAGGTATGCATATATCCCCCAAGGCAGGTCGAAACGGTTCTGAAGGCTTATGCTTCCAATGGGCTTGTTGTAGCTCTCTTCGGGCGAGCCGTATTTTAAGTCACAGATGGCGAGCTGGCCCTGTATCATCGGATGCCAGAAGCCGATATCCATGCTGTGCGACAGCACTATGTTTAGTTTGTTGAAGTCAGGCAGGTTTATCGGTTTGCGTATGTTGAGGTTATAGTCAGGCATGTGCATGTAGACATACTCTATCTGTCTTTTCATTCTTATGTATGTTACGTTAAGCATAGTCTGTTTCCATGCCATGCTCAGGTTTATATTGTGTGGCGTCGATGAGCTCAGCAGCGGGTTGCCTGTCTCCCATGACGTGTGCGACACGTATGTCGAATTGTTGTTTAGCATGGAATAGCTCGGCCTGTATACGTTGGTGTTGTACGAAAGTCCTATTCTCAGGTCTTTTACGGCATAGCTGATTGTGAACCTTGGCAGCCAGTCGGTGTACGACTTTGATTGACCGTCTATTCGTTCTCCGTTTTTATAGTAAGTGAAGTCTGTCGCTTCAGCCCTCATTCCGGCTGTCAGCGTCAGGTTGTTAAGCGGTCTGTATGTTGCGTTGACATATCCGGCTGCAAGATTCTGTTTAATAAAGTCGTTTGCCTGTGAGCCTGTGCCGTCAATAATGCTGCCAAAATCAGTCCTGTCTGACGTGTACGAATATTCGCCTCCCACGTCAAAGGACAGTTTACCGAAAGCCATGTTTAAGTTTGCCTTTGTGGCAATCAGATGATACGATGCCCTGTTTGAGGTGTTCACAATGCTGTATATCCCTTTGCTGTCCTCGGTGGTGTTCTGATTGTTTTTGCTTTCTCCGTACAGGTAGTCGGCGTCAGCCGTAATCTCAAAGTTCTTTTTTGCGCCGAACTTAATCGTGGCGTATCCGTTAAGATAATGCTGCATGCTCTGTGATAACGATTCGTTTGCCGAAGCAATGCTGCTTTCCTGTCCGTCAGCGTTGGTCTTTATGTTGCTGTCCGTGTTGTATTTGCTTGACGGTGTTCTCGAAAATTCGTACCTTACTCCTGCCGAATTGCTTTCTCCGAAGTCAAAGCTGCTTCCTGCCTGCAGGTTCATTGATTTGCTGCGGCTGTTATATTCGCCTTTTGTTAATGTATAATTTTGGTTGTTGTTGAATTTCTCGTCATATGTCCTGTCCTGTTTGAATCCGCTGTCGGCAACAGAGCCTCCGACAAAGAATCCTAATCCGTTCTTCAAGACGTACGAAAAGTCGGCGTTTACGTTTCCCGATGCAACTTCAGACATTGTTCCGGAGCCTGTTATAACTCCGGCCAGGCCATTGTCGCGTTTCTTGGTGTGTATTATTATCACCGACGTTACGCTTGAGCCGTATTTAACGCTCGGGTCTGTAATGATGTCTACGCTCTTTATGTTTTCCAGTGACAACTGGCTCAGTTCGCTGCTGTTCCTTACTCGTCTGTTGTTTATGTATATTTCAGGCGTTCCCTTGCCGAGTACTGCTATTCCGCCGCTTGTTGCGTCAATCATTGGCATCATTCTTATGGCATCATTGACCGACGGCAGTTTGGCGAGCGGGTTGCCTTCCATATCAACTGTAAGTCCTGAAGCGTTGTGCTTTATGAATTTTCTCACTCCCGTTACTGTTATGCCTTCAAGAGCCTTAGCCTGAGGCTGCATGCGTATTGCTCCGCTTAGCGGAATGTCGGCATAGGCGGTTTCATAGCCCAGTGATGTTATTCTCACGGCCAGAGTCTTACAGTGTGTTGCGTCGTTTACAACGAATTTGCCTTCTTCATCCGTAAGCCCTCCTGATATCAGACTCGAGTCGGCTGTGTTTATCAGTGCCACGCTGGCATATTCCATTGGCATGTCCTGTTCGTTCACCACCTTGCCGCTTATCTGCTGTGCATAGGCCTTTGTAAGTGCAAGGAGCATGATGATTAGTATTGTAAGTTTATTCATATTTATAATTTTATTGTTTTTTCTGTCAATATTTTTACATACTGTTTCCCATGTCGTATTTTTGAAGGATATGGGTTACATATTATCTCGTCTGTTGTCGGTACGCATACGGCGACTCAAGCTAGACCACCTGTCGGCAGAAACTAAGGTTGTGCTTTTATGGGCAATTTTATAATTTGTACGATATTATAATTACCAAAACCGTGCCATAAAACGTATTTTGTTGTATATCAGAGAGATAGACTAATATCCTATTCGTATGCATGTCTAATATTTGGACAGTGGTGTATAAAAATTAGACAGTATGTATGCCTGGAAAAGAGAAAATAAGACTTTTAGTAGTTAAAGGAGCATGTTTAAGTGAAGAATCCGCTTGTGTAACCGATATGAATCAACAAAGTTAATGTTCCGGCAGATTTGCAATTGTTGTGCAGGCGAGAGCAGAAGCAAATTATATTTGGTTATGCCGAGCGCAGCCGACAATCAATAGAAATAATCTGCCGGAATTGAGTATAAGGATTTTAATCCGCCTACTTCCTATTTTTTGATTAATAGGTATGAGTTTCGGATCACAGATCCTTATATTTAATGCTGTCGGATAGCATATCCGACAGAACAATAGTCTTGTTGCTTTCTGACGTTTTTATAGTTATAAAACTAATATGCCGTATGTAAAACTGAGTTGAACCAACAAAGCTAATGTGTCGGCTGATTTGCAATCTGCCGGAATTAAATATAAGGATTTTAATCCGCTTGCTTCCTATTTTAATTAATAGGTATGAGTTTTGGATCAAAAATTAGCTTCGCTGACCGTTGGTTCTGATATTTAATGCTGTCGAATTTTTCGCTGCGCTCAACAACACGTGCATATCCGACAGAACAATAGCCATGTTGTTTCCGGACTTTTTTATCGTTAAAAGACTAATGCGCCGCCTGTGCAACTGAAATGAACCAACAATGCTAATCAGAGAAATTGCCTTCTCCATCCGTAAGCCCTCCTGGTATCAGACTCGAGTCGGAAGTGTTTATCTGTGCTGCGTTGGCATATACTGCTTCTTCGCTTATCGCATTACAGTATGCCTTTTGGGGCACAGACATTTGTAAATGAAAGAACAATTAGTCTTGGCATTTTTCTATTAGCCGTTTTAGCGTAACCATCGTATTGTCATTACGCCTTGACAATTTTCATTGTTATTATTTCAGCACGCTTGTTTTTGCACTGCCTTCAAACCTTGCATTGTTGCCATGATCAGTCTTACGGCCGAAGTCGAGTGTGTAGCGCATCGTCAGGCTGACGTATCTTCCGTCCCACGGACGCGAGAGATATTCGCTGCTGTGCAAATTGTCGCTGTTAAACCATGACTTCACCCAGCCGTGTTTTCTCAGTACGGAGTTTACAGACAGCATTGCGTAAAAGTTTCCGGCTGTGTATTGCAGATTTACCTTAAGGTTATCGCTGAATTGCGCCGTCGTGCCGTATCCGCCGCGCATAAATCCCTTGTTGAAATTTTTGCCGTATCCTGCCGACACTGAGAAATTCTTGTTCATGTTGTAGCTTATGTATGGGTACAAGCCATAGTTGTTTAACGAGAAATTCCTTATGCCCGAATGCATCTCGTGTGCGTAATACAGCTTTGCCTGTATGTTAAGTTTTCCGCCGGCAAGCGACAGCGACGGTGTAAGCGATGCCGATATGATGTCGTAGTTGCCGCTGTTAACGATGTCCTTAATCATAAGTCCGTTTTCCGCATGCCATAAGGGCACAATGTCGTGCATTATCTCTTCCCACATAACATCGGCATTAAGCGAAAATCCGTTTATAGGCATCCATGCATACGACATAAGGGCTGAGGCATACCGTTGAGGCTTCAGACCGGCGTTGCCTTTGGTGCCTTCAATCTCGTTGTCCTGTCGCACCACGGTGTTATAGAATGAAGGAGTTATCGGCATCTGCATAATTTGCGCGTATGCATAAAGAGAATGTTTCTTTCCTATACGGCCGTTCATTACGACGAATCCGTTTACGTATGGCTTGGTGTCATAACCGTCGTCGTTCACCTTGTAGAAGTTTACAGGCACTTCTATCTGTGCGCTTGCCGACCAGTTGTCAGAGAATTTGTGGTTATATCTCACTCTGGCATAGACATAGTTGTTTATGAGTTTCTGTCGTGTGTTGTCCGTTCCTGTGTAGAGCGTGTTGAATATTTCCGATTTATATTCTGCCGTTACGGTCATATAGTTTTGTTTGTATAGCGGAAAGGCGTATGCCATCCATACGTCAGGCAGATACACGTCTTCCTCGGTGGCATTGAATATCGGGCTGCCGAATGTGTACAGAGTAGACGCGTCATTGTGGTTGTAAGAGAACGATGCCGCGCCGTACAGCATTGAGTTGCGTGGCAACTTTGACAACTGGAAGTATGTGTTGATGTATGGCAGCATGCCTTTCGACGATGCTTCCGTCAGAGCCTTGCCGTTGTCTGGTGCGTTGTTGCCTGTATAGGTTATGTTTATGTCGCTGTTGTTCACCGGCGTGCTTTCATATCTGTATCCTGCCGATGCTGTGAGTGTCAGCTTGTCGCTTATGTATCTTGCGTTTACGGCTGTAGTGAACATCTTTGTGTGTTCTCTTTGCGTTTCTTCAGTCAGCTTGTCTATTATGTTGTCCTTACTGAATATGTATTGTGTGCCGGTGTTGTGCGTTATGTCGTCAGCGTTGCGGTAGTAGGCTTCGGCCAGTCCCGTAAGCGTCCATTTGCCAGTATTCACTTTTGCCGCGGCTCCATAGTTGCCGCTGTTGTAGACGAACGACTGATTAACCTCGCCGAGCACATATCCTCCGTATTTGTATTTCTTCATCACGAGGTTTACCACTGCCTGATAATTCTTGTATTTAGGATCTGCAGGCGATTTGAGATATTCTACGTGCAACACGTCTTTCGGTCTCAGGGCTTTCACCTCCCAGTCTTGCGCCTCCACGCCGTCAATGTAGAAATGCACTTCGCCTTGATAAGTTGTTTCCACTTTGTTTGAACCAAGATCAACTCTAAGTCCTGCCACCATCATTCTTGCCAGCAGGTCGTTTATGTTTATGGCATGCTGCTTCGCTTCCTTTGACGGAATGTAAACCACACCGTCTGCAATGGCATAGTTGCGTGTACCCTCAACCACAACCTCGTTGAGTTTATAATTTTTTATCGAGTCTGTCTGGGCTTTTGCATAATAATCCAGACTTAGAAGAACTATCGTAAATAATAATAAACGTTTTTTGTTCATATATCTAAAATTTTTTAGTTTAACTGTATTGTGTACGCAGGCAAGTACCTTTTGTGACTTTATTAATATGATTTAATTTGCTTTTCTTGAATTTTCTTTCGCAAAGGAACGGAATTTTTATACAAGAAACAAATTTTCAGACAACTCAGAATTCACAAAAAATTCACAGACACGTTTGCGTAGGTATGCAAACGTGTCTGATTTTTATATTTATTAAAACATGTTTATATTTAGCTTTTCGAATAGTCCTGAGCAGATATGTTTTGCAAAGATTATTGAAGCATTAAACTTCACAAATAATTCACAAACGTCATAATTTGCATTCTATAACATGCTGGCTATAAGGATTTTATGTATCTGTCGAAGTCTTTAGACGTTCCATTCTTGCCTGTAATTCTGTTGTATAGACGTTTTCGTATGTTGGTTATGTCAGACCTGCTGCGGCCGGTGAGCAGACTTATCTGCGAAGGTGCGAAGCCAAGCTTGACCAAGAGGCACAG
>UMFU01003123.1_pt1 | contig 14750 bp, 17 predicted proteins | sample 1965091 | NCBI WGS metagenome assembly UMFU01 (sample SAMEA4836054, study PRJEB28245) | human gut metagenome | biome: gut microbiome; material: fecal sample | place: Denmark | collected 2008
TTGTATGAATATCCTGTACGGTGCAACGGTGGTGCATCTGTACGGCAGACACGGTGAATGGTTGCAGTGCAAGGCCGGTTGTGTCGATGAACAATGGAGAAGGAAAGAAGTGGACTGGTGGCATATCAACAGAATCAAGGAGTATGGATTGACCGCGTTAGATGTAGAAATTCACATTTTGTAATGTGGCATCTATGAAAGGAGAAATAACCATGATTCTCTACATCCGCAAGACAAGCAATTTTGAGCAGGTGGAAAATTTCCTGCTCAGTCATCCCAATAAGGAATACAAGACAAGCAGGTTTGTCTATTACTTCAAACAGGTTGGCGATTGTGCGGGAATCTTCAGACGTGCAGCAGAGACCTGCACCCGGAGAGGCCGCAAGGCCGGAGACGATGAAATTATAGCCTACTATCACGATGGGGAGTTTTAACAATGACAGCATATCATTTCTCTTGCGTCGCGCCGTTCGCGTCGCTGTTCTTTATCATTGGTATTTGTATTTTTATCTGTGAGTGGAAAGGATGGTTTTAATATGAGAATCGTGCATCTGGTAGAATACGAATGGATTGATCTCAAGTCAGCACATCCGCGCAACGTTATGCCGGTCGCGGGCCCCAATGGGGCCCAGATGGCCTATAAGATGTTGGGCAAGACCATGCAGCGGCTCAACAATGAATCTGTGCGGCAGTTATACAAATACCTGCGCACCAATGGGAATCAGCCCTATATGACTGAACAGAACGGGTCTATTCGGATTCAATACTTCCGCTGGCCTCGCGGGTATCATTATGATAAGGTCAACCGGGAGTTTGTGAGGGACGACGCATGAAAAAGATAAAGAATCAGTTAGGGCTTGTAAAGCCCGATAAACTGCCAGCCGGTGCGACGGCCAAGAGCGAACAAAAGCCGTCAACTCGCAAGGTCAGCAACAAGAAGCAGGCCAAGCAGAGGAAAGCGGCCAAGCTCAAGGAGAAGAAAGCCAGCAAGCCGCCCAAGAAGCGCAAGCAGGGCGGCAAGGGCAGACCGTACCAGCCCAAACCGTGGGAAGCATACGCACCCAAGGGCCCGAACGCCACAAGCTACACCCGGGAAGAGCTGGAACAAATTGTGCGGCGTGCATCTGGTGCGGCAAATCGACGCTTGAAACGTCTGGAAGAGGCCGGAGAAACCAAGGGCATTTACAAGAGGGCTTTGGGGATGCTGGAAACGCAAGGCCGCACAAAGTTCAGCGGAGCAGTGAAGAGCATGACGAGAACGGAGCTTGTCGCGGAGTATCTGCGCCTGCGGGATTTCCTCAGCTCCAAAACGTCCACGATGCAAGGTATCAAGGAATGGAAAAAGAACGTTTATCAATCTCTTGTTGACAGGGGTTTCACCGGTTCCCAAGAGGAACTTTCAGAGTTGTTTGACAAGTACATGACAAAAGAGCTTGAGGCGGCGTTAGGTTCGGACGTGGTTTATACGTTATTGCAGACGGACAACGGCAGGCCCTTCTTGCAACGGGCAAAGGACGCGATAGACCGCGCAAAGCAGACGGGGGAGAGCCAAACAACGGCCCTTTCCCGGGAATTCAATATCACAACAGAAGAACAGGCGGCACAGATATTAGCAAAGTATTTCGGGGGCTAAATTATGCGTGAATGCAGGGGTGAACAGATAGCGGAGAGCAAAGAAGAGTTTTTGGCTCTGCTGGGCACTCCCAAAACTGTGCAGGAGCGAACCAAGAAGAACGCCAGACCGAAACCCCGTTACCTAGATGTAACTTGCGCTTTTGATATTGAGACCACCAACACCGATACAGACGGCTTTGCTTATACCTTTCAAACGTGTATCGGTGGCGCGGTCGTCGTGCCGCGATACTTTGAAGATTGGGCCGATATCATGGAAACGCTGGTTGATAAGTGGAGTATCACAGAACGAAAGCGCCTTGTGATTTTTGTTCACAATCTTGGGTATGAGTATACATACCTCATTCAGATGTTATGTGACCGGTGGGGCGATTGCAAGGCCCTTTATACCAAGAGCAGAAAACCCCTGTACCTGATGTTTGACAACGGTATTGAATTCCGGGACAGTTTAAAGCTCTTCCAAAAGAGCCTTGCCAGAGCAACAGAAGGATGCAAGCACGAAAAGTTAAAAGGTGACTTGGATTATTCTGTTTACAGAACAGCAGATACTCCCCTTGATGATACCGAATTTGCCTATTGTGTCAACGACGTTCTGGGCCTGTGGGAAGCAATCGAACGGTTGAAAGCAGAACGCAATTACAACGCGGCGACACTTCCCATGACAAACACGGCCCTTGTCATTAAAGAGGTCAACAAACATTTGACAGGGGACAGCCGGACACTGCAAAAGATGCAGGCTCTTGTGCTCAACCGGGAACAAATGGAAATCGCATATAAAGCAATGGCAGGCGGCGATACACACGGCACCCGGTGGCGTGCCGGTCACACTTACCGCAATTGTAACAGCTATGATTTCAAGAGCGCTCATCCGTCACAACAGCTCTTATGGAAGTTTCCAGAGGGGAAACCCATGATGCTACCACAAGGCCAGCCCCAAGCAGTGATGGACAATATAATAGCCTGCGGTATGGGGTGGATTGCAGAGATAGCAATTAAGGGCTTGCAAATCCGGCCCGAATGCCCAGACCCCGTAATCTCTGTTAGCAAGTGCGCGGGGCTCAAATGCGACGACGAAAACAAAGACAACGGCAGAGTTTTGCAGGCAGACGAAACATTGTTGTATTGTGATTCCAATGATTGGCAACGTATCAAAGAAGCATACACCTTTGAACGGGTGGTGATGCACCGCGGATTCTGTTTTCGACTTGGGTATCTTCCCGATTCTTTCCGAATGGCTATTTTTGATAAATTCAAAATCAAAGAGACAATGAAAGGTTCCCCCGAATATGCTTTCTCCAAAATCTGCGTCAACACGATTTTCGGAGCCTGCGCCCAAAAGACGATAAGGGATGAATACACGGCAGAGATTAGAGACAGCATTGATTTTGAGCGTATGAGCTGGGAAGTCAACCTAGAAAAGAAAACCGCTGCGGAGATACAGAAGAGCCAGAAAGGCAAGTTTCCATTTCTCTGGGGCCTATGGACAGCCAGCATGACGCGGCTCAAGCTCTGGCAACTGTTGAAAATCGTCGGTTGGGAGAAGGTGATTTACTGGGATACAGATTCCTGTAAATTTGAGGGTGCCAAGGTTCCAGCGGTCGAACAGTATAATAAAGAAGTCGCGGACCAGTGCGAGAAACGCGGGGTGGTGGTCACGAAACCAAGCGGCAAGAAAGTCTATATTGGTATCGCTGAGGACGAACACCCGCAAGCCGATTATGGTTATACTGAGTTTCGCTTTCTCCATGCCAAGTGTTACGCGGCCCGAACGTGTGACGGTGTACTAGAAAGCACCATTGCAGGAGTAGGCAAGAAAGAAGGACAGGCGGCATTAAAGGACGATATTGAAAATCTGAATGATTTTCTTATCATTGATGATGCTGGTGGTCAGATGCTTTCTTACCACGACAGCCCCATAAAAGAGCGCCACGACTTCCAGCGCGTCACCCACTCGGCTAGTTGGATAGTAATGACCCCGCGCCGGTATGAGGTTGGTGGGCCAAACCTAGAATTTGAAGAGGAACGACTTGGGTAATGTTCCACATGGAACAATAAAAGCCGCCCACGGCCTGTAAGGTCGTGGGCGGCTTTTTATTTACGGTTTACGGGGAGTAATCGGTGTACACGAAAGATTGTTCAAAGTAGTATTATAACTATATCCGGAAGGCGGTTCAGTGCCGGGATTATAGTCGGTCAAGATGACAGTCGTAGGATAAATATATGGGGAGCTTTGAGCGCCGCTGTTTGCATCGTAGAGGATTTTCAACTGGGTCTTGTGTTCCGGTTCAATCACTGCGTCGCCGCTGAGATGAAACCAAATTCTCCGCATTGTTCCATCGAACTGCGGATAGTATACGCTCAAATAGGGCGTTTTTCCGATAGAATAATTCACATTTTCCAATTTGTCGGGGTCAAGTTCCCCGGGATAAGTGATTAGTACAAAATCGGCATCATCAACGATAAGCCACGGGGGAAGATTGAGATAAACGGTTTTATCCAGCTTATCCGTTTCCAGACGGGCCAGCTCTGCTGCGTGTTCAGACAGCTCGTTCTCCTGAGAGGTCGCGCACTCTGCAACGGTCTGCCCGGGGTGTGCAGTTGCCCAGTCGCCCACAATGTCGTCCTGCCGTTTCTGGTCGGCATTAAACTCAGTCTTGGTAACGTAGTCACCCAGAGCGGTTTTATCGGCCTTGTCGGTTTCCAGATGGGTGATGGAATCGGTATTGCCAGAGATAGCCGTATCCTGCGCGGTGTTCTTGGCTTTGATATCCGCGATTTCCTGCTTGTTGGTGGCGTTGTCACCCTCAAGCGCGGTAATACGCTTCTCATGGTCTGCCAGCTGTTCGGCATGGTCGGCCAGCTCAGTGGCGTGGTCGGCCAGCTCTGCGGCGTTCTTGGCAATGAGCTGACCGTTCGCCAGCTCTGCGGCCTTTGCGCGGTCGATTTCGGCGGTAAGGGCCTCGTTGGTGTTGTCGGTCTTGGTGTCCAGCTGGGTAAAGTGGGCCTTAGCCTGTTCGCAACACTCTTCCAGTTTGTCCAGCCGTCCATCCTGCTGAACGTCCTTCTCCTGAATGTGGGCGATTGCATCCCGGTTGGCCTCAATCTTTGCCTCGTCCTCGGTAAGGTCAGCCCGGAGCCCGTCCGTCACGCTGGTAAGACGCTCAATGGCCGTGTGATTGTCCGTGATTTCTTGGTGCTGGGCGGTCAAACGGCCCTCATGGTCTGCCAGCTGTTCGGCATGGTCGGCCAGCTCGTGAGCGTTCTTGGCGATGTTCGCGGCATTGTCCTGAATATTCTTGGTATTCTTGGCAATGTCGGCAGTGTTCTGTGCAATGCTGGCATCGTGGCTCTTGAGCTTGGTATCGATGCCGGTCAGCCGGGAATCCTGCTCCACGTCCTTTGCCTGAAGGGCGGCAATGTCGCCGTCATTGCTGGTGATTTGCCTCTGCAAATCCTCGTCCTTGGCGTGCAGGTCGGCAATCTCGGTGGTGTGCTGGGCGGTCGTGGCCTGCAATCCGTCGATTTCGGTCTCGGCAGTCGCCACGCGCTCGGCCAGAGCGTCAACACGGGCCTTATCCTCGGCCACAGTGTTTTTCATCTCCGCGTTGTCCTTGGTGAACTGGTTGATTTTCTCCCGGAATTCCGCGTTGTCAGACGCGAAACCGGAGACCTGAGACGACAGGTCTTTCACCTCGTTCTTATACTGCTCCACCTGCGCATTATATGCGCCGGTCTTGGCCCAGTATCTCGTATTGGTGATATCCACGCCGGGGCCCACGTTGCACTTGCTCGTGTAGCTTTCGCCGTCGTGGGTCACAATGGTAAGGGATTCGTAGGAGCGGTGATTGTCCCACTCAATGGGGTCTGCGAAAATCGGCACATACCGGGAGCCGATATACTGAGACGGGGGACACGGCCCACAGGGAACAGGGGGCCGGGGCGGCAGCGGCGGGTGATGGGGGCCGCAAGGGCCCGGCCCACAGGGGCCGGGGTCAGCAGGCGCAAAGGGTGCGGGCTTGATGGGGAAACCACAATCATTCTTGCAACTCATGTTGAAAACTCCTTTCTTAATAGGTGATGATAAGATGACCATACTCGGGTTCGGTGATATCGGTGCCAGTGTTGAAAGTCAGCCAGCCCCAATTAGCCGGAACATAAGCACAGAAATGCCCGTCCGGGGTCAGACCAAACCAGACAAAACGCACCATCTCAGTAACCATGCTGGGAAGGTTTTTATCGGCCCACTCCAAAAACTTACCGTTTTCAAAGTCACCGGCTTTCAGACGTTCGTTGATGCACTTTTGAGCGGCCGCAAGGTCAGCCATTGCAGAATTCAGCGCGGTGATGTTGCCGCCCTGCGATTCCTGCCCTTTGGCAATGCCCTGCACCAGAGCTGTCAAACTCTGAATCTGGGAGACCATCCATCTGAGATCGTACATTCCCGGGTCGCCGGGAACATAGGGCGGGGACGGGCAAAACGGATAATCCATAAATTCACCCCCTCATTTCCTTCAACAGCTCGTCGGCCCGGATTGCTTCCGGGGTGAACGAATTGTTTTTCCACCATGCCCAGACGGCCGCAGCAGTCGTCAGACCGGTTGTCACCCAAGGTTCAAGGGTGGCGCTGTCAATGGGCAGGGGACTCAGACCGGCCACACTGAGAACCTGATTTGCCAGAGCCAGAGCCAGAACGGCGGTTCTTGCAATCGTTGCGGGCTTGATTTTCATATCAATCACCTTTCCTTTCTAAGTCGTCGATACGGTGGTTCACCACTTTTATCTGCTCTTCCAACACGGGAACACGGCGTGCAAAGTGGTTATGTTCGCGCACTTCCCGGGTCAATTCATCTAGTCTGGTATCGGTGACGGCCTGCGCCTTGCTGTTTGCGATAAGAACACCCGAAAGCGTCACAAGCCCGCCGATAAGAGCAACGATGATTTCCGATATCATATTAACACCCCCATCAATAAAAGTCAAGGCAGAACGTGCGGTGAAAACTGTCTGCGATAACTCTGTACATATTGAAAAGCACAGTCTGCCGCTCTGCTTCAATCATCTGCTGCGTCGTGGTAACACCGATATTGCCGCCTCGCTTCCACTCGTGAACGGTGGTAACGGTCTCCGATTCTTTGCCCGTAACAGCGGCAAGGCCGTGTTCCTCATGCTTGCCGGTCTTAGAATCCTGCGCGGTTCCACGGTCTCCGGCCTGCCGCTCGGTGTGCCCGTGTCCATCGGTGCGGCCCGTGTCACCATGGGTACCGTGGGCCCGGTCGATGCTGTCCCGCTGGCCGGTGGTAAGCCCCTCGGTGTCCTGCTTGGTCTCGGTGTCCGACGTGCTTTCTTGGTGGTCGGTCATGTTCTCGGTGGTTACATCGTCTTGGGTGCCGGTGGTGTTCTCGGTTTCCGTCCAGTCGGTTTTGCGGGTATCGTCTGCGGTGCCGGTCTCCTTATAGATAGTGGTGGAAGCGTCGAACGGCTGATATGTCGCCTCGTTCTCGGCAGAAACTTTGCCCTCAACGTCCGTCTGGCTGTCCTTGGTGGTCTTGACTTTATCGGTCATGGTTTCACCGTGGGTCGTGAGCCGGGTGCCGGTCGTATCCCGGTCAAGGGTGCCCTTGGTGTCCCGGGTCTCGTCCGCGCTGGTCTGGGTATGAGCAAAACCATGCTCTTTCCCGGCAGTACTGCCCACCGTTTTCTCCTGCCCTGCTGCATTGTCCGTGGTGAAACCGTCCGCTTTGGTATCCTCATGGTATAGGTTGCCGGTGGTTTCCATCTGGTGGCGGTCGTCTGCGTGCTGGCTCTGCTCGTCGGCTCCACCGTGGGAGTGGGTGGCCGTGTTCTCGGCGGTATCCTTGGCCCTTTCGGTGGTGTCCTTGGTGATTTCAGAAACGTCAGTGTTCCAGATGGGATTGTATTCCAGCTGAGTGGTGGAAAACAGCTTTCTCCAAATGGGGAGATTTTCCCGGCTCCACCAATACAATTCTGATTTCATCCAGATGGGGTCTGGATGATACAGGGGTGCCAGACCGTGGGCCCTGCGGATAGCTTGGATAACTCCCGCTTTCTCCATGCCCTCGGGGATAACCATATTTGCAAAAAGGTTAGGGTCTGCCATCAACAGCGCTTCCAAATTGCAAGAAGAGACAATCTCATTCACCAACATTGTTATTCACCTCTTCCCCTTCGTTGTTGGTCTCGGTCTCGTCGGCCTTGCCTGCGTCGAAATCGGGTTCAACCATCTTAAACGTGATATCGGTGTCGTACATCTCATTCACGATTGCAAGGGATTTTTCCAACGTGATGCGCCAGACCTCGCGCCGGTTGAAGGTCTCCGCGTCTGCCGCTTTCGATTCCGTCACAACCATTCTTTCCTTTTTGTTGGGCTGAACGGAAACGCCCAGTTCCCTGTAAAAGTCGCACAGGATGTTCCGACGATACTCCATCAAATCGGGAAGAATAAAGTTTTTGGAAAGGTCGCGGTCAAACTGCATGATTGGGAGCGTAAAATCTCCATCGGCCTTAGTGGTCAGCTGTTGTTTCAAATCGGCATTGACAACAATAGCGGGGGCACCGTTTTCCAGCTGGCTAAAAATCCCTTCCATGGTGCGCTTGCCTTTGTCGTCCTTGGCGATAGCCGCATAAGCGAAACGGGCATTGATTGCGCTCTGCCGGATTGCGATTTCTGACAGTTGCATTTCCCGCGCGTACTTGGTCACTAAATCCCACGTTCCTTGATAGTCGGGAGTAAGCTTTATCACAGCGCACTCTTTGCCAATTTCCAGAGGTCGCGGAAAATTGAAAAACGTCGTCGAAATCTGCATTCCGCGCGGCTGGTATTGCAGGCCGTAACCGGTCGGAAATGCGGGCTGTACGACAAGCCCGTAAGTTTTCGACTTGAACACGGTCGCGAAACCGGTGCGGAAAAGCTGGTACAAAAATGCGTCGTAGTCCCAACCGATTTGACCGGGGCCGTTCTCGGGGAGCCCGTTAAATTCAATGAGACCGCGCAACCGCTGAAAGAAAGAACGTTCCCAGTAATTCATTGCATCAGTGGAAAACGTTGCATCGAAATTCCCGCACAGCGTTCCGCCGTCGTAGTATCCGCTATAACATTGGTACATATATAATCACCTCATTCGATAAAAACACCGCTGTCCATTGCAGCGTTGATGTAAGAAATCTCGTCGGGCTTAGCGTTCAGCGGAGCACAGGAGAAACCACGGGTCTTGCAATAACCCTGCACAGGCTTTGCAACTTTCATTACCGGGTATCCGTAAACTTTTTGGAAACCTGCGTCGTCCACCGGGGGATAATACAGCAGGGTCAACTTTGCTTCCAAAGGTAGCTGTACCTGCGACGCACCACCCATAGTTCCGGCAGAGCAGTTGATGGGGGAAACTGTTTGCTGTACACCCTGCGCAACTTGGGCGATACCTTGCGAGGCCTGCAGCGTGCCGCCAGCAAACCCCGCCACGGTGGACAGCAGACCCCCGCCGAAATTCATTGCACCGGAGACGGTGCTGATTGCACCGGTCAGCGCACGCACCGGGTCAATGTTACTGGTGCCGATTCCGTAGGGGCTGGCTATGCTGGTGCTTCCAGCGTATACCGTGTAATCTCCTGCCCGGACTAGTGTTGTTACACTGCCGTCCACGAAACACACAGACCAGTCAATATCAATATTTGCCGCCGTGTTACATTGGTCAACGGGAACCGCCAGCGTGCCCACGAAAGGAACATAAAGCTGTATTTGACAGTTCATGCGCTTCCAGTCATCAGCAGGCCACGGGATAGCAATAGTCGTGTGAACACTACGGGAGCTGGACGGAGTGACCTGCTGTGCAAAAACGGCGGTGTTGAACTGCCCCAAGGTGATTTCCGTCTGCCGTCCTGCGCCGTATCTGGAAAGGTTTATGGGTATCCAGATGCAGGAGCGGACGCACTCTAATGCGTTGCCGCCAAACAAAAGTTTGTTCATAAACTCGGGCAATGCCAGTTCCCAACTAATCATATGCTTAGTAAGGGTTTCCCACGTCAAGGAAACTGCGGTCAACAAACTTCCCAACGTGGCGGCGCTCATTGCATATGCGTGCAGGCCAGACTTGCCAACACAGGACAGAACAAATGTGCCACCAGAGGCATCAATATTTCCGTCCGTGATATCTGACGACGCTGTGGAAATCTTGGGAGCCATTCCAACGGCCTGCCGGGTATCCTGTAAACGGAACGTTGCGCCGCTGGAATCTTGATTGAATCCATATTCAATGAATGCGTCTGTTTTCAAGATTTCATCCCGGTATGTTGCCAGCGGGTCAAGCTCCAGCGTGAACTGCCAGATATTCGCGGTTCCCCTGCCTCGTATACCAATTGAAATATCGCGTATCCAATAGAAACTTGCTGTCTCTTCGCACTGGCAATAATTCCACTGGGGGGAAATGTTGATACTGTTCAACGTGACGTAAATCACGGGCCGCTCCATGCTGGTGGTTTGCTTGAAATCGCAACGCTCCTCGTCGGGGAGCTTGGTATAATCAAATGCTTTGGTTGAATTCACGCGCTTCTCAATGTTTCCAAAGTGGAAGTGATACCCATGTTCTACACTGGGCGCGGGAACTGCGCCGTTAAATTCGCCTCGTGCCATTGTTTCACCTACTTTCTAACAATAAAGGCCCGGCCTTTTACGGTCGGGCCTTCGCGGCTGGTTACGGCTGTGCGTCGTCGCTCATATAGAAGAGAATTGCATTCTCTGTGGGGTCACTGAGATAGTTCATCTTCCAATGATGTTCCGTATTGTAATACTCGCCTTTCGTGTTGAAAGGAGTAGTATAAACACTGTCCATCATGTAGACGGTCGCCAGCGCTCTGCGGTCATACAGCAGGCCCACCACCATGGGCAGGTCAACTTCTTCACCGGTCTCCTGCTTGGCGGTGTTCACGTTGAACTGAGCGGGAATAACCTTCACGCGGCTCTTGTCGTTGATGTTCTGCCAGAAGTTGACCCCCTCATAGTTGCCAAAGGAAAGGTAACCGGGGCCAAAGATAGCAGGGAACACCCACGACTTGGCATCATTGATGAGGGGCTGGTACAGAAGCAGTTTCTGTTCACTCTTGGGAGTGTCCCGGAGCAGGGTCAACGGGTTTCCGTTGTCGTCGGTGCGGGCGGGAACCAGATGATAAAGGTCGGTGCTTTCCTCAAGCAGGTCCGACTGGGTTTCCAGCAGGGAGACAAAGAACGACAGAAACTGCTGCAAATGGGTGGTCAGCAGGTCGGCGGTGGTGTACGCGGTGCCGCGTGCCTTGTTGAATTCGGCAGTAAGGTTGACCTTCTGGCCGGGTTTGCCGGTGTTGTACAGACTGCCGATAAAGTTCATCACGACGGCGCGATTCTCGGCAGTTTTCCAGCGGGCCACGTCGTTTGCAACTTCCGTGGTGATACCGGCCAGAAATGCCGACAGTTCACTTTCGCTGGTGAAAGCGGTCGTCAGCTGAGAACGGAACGTGGTATAGGGCTGGTTAAGCGTGGCCTGCCCAGTATACCACATTTCCAGCGGGTACCGCTTGGAAATCTTATACATATCCACGCTCTGGCCGTCGCGCAAGGTATTGGGGTTCTGGACGGTGTTGGTGAACTTGGTTTCGTCAAACTTGCCAGAAAAGAAAGAGATTTTGCGGATGAACAGCCCCCACTCCTGCGACGTGGTTTCGATGCTGGTAAACCTGCCGCTATATGCGCGGGTGGTAATGATGGTACGCGAGACCATGTTATAGAGGGCCTGCAACGTGCCCTCTTTGCTGGTGTTAAGGCACATCTGCCCGACGTTGATAAAAGAAGAGGTATCAACGGCAGTGATTGCCGTCTGGCCCGTCACCTGCTGAACCAGATTATTGGCAATGGTATAAATGTCCTGCGGACGGAAAACCGCTGCGTCTGCCTTTTCGGGGAAATTCGGGTTTGCCATTACTTAACAACTCCTTCCATACTTTTGAAATTGGGACTTTCGGGTGCAGGGGCAGGCTTGACCGCCCCAAGAATGATATCTTCCACACTGGTGACAGTGGGAAGAGCGCCCACGGTGCCAGCGGTCGGAACAGTGAGCGCGTCAACCTTTTTGCTAAGGTCGGCAAGGCTTGCCACCAGCTGGCCAAGGTCGGGAGTGGCCGGGGCCTGCTGGCCAAGGTCGGGAGTGGGAACCGTCGCCGGAGCGGTCGGAACCTGCACAGGACTGGGGGGAGTGGTCTGGGGATTGCCCAGATTCATAAAAGCGGCAATATCGGTTTTGGAAAAACCTGCGTTTGCCAATGTGATAACGTCGTTAATGCTGAGTGCCATAATCAATAGGCTCCTTTCCATCTTGATTTGTTGGTTCTAACGTCCACATGGGTGAACGTGTGATACACGCCGATACCGCCAGAAGCGCCCAAATAGACCTCTGCTATCTCTGCGATTCTGGACGGTGTCACGCCCTCAACCCAAATATCAGCCGCCATGCCGTTACAATGCTGAGACCGGGGAGAGGCGTTTTTGAGAGTGGCGTTATATTCCTTGCTTCTGTATCCGCTGTTAATGTGTACCGGTTTACCGGTAAAATTCCGGATGTTTTCAAGCAAAGTCAAAAGCCGCTCGTCAACCTTTACAATGTCGCTGGGGTCGTGCTTGGAATGGAATTCACGCACGCGAAAGTGCGGGGAGAGCCGCTTTGCTGCGGCATACTTGTATGAATAAGTAAGCATTGCCTACTCCTTTCTATAAAAGCAGGGGTGCGCAACTTAGAAATGCTACCCCACAGACTTCCGGTCTGTCTAAGTTTTGGGGGCCCCTGCACCTTTATAATACTCGGTCTAGTCGTCAATGTCAAGAAATTCTTTGATTTTGAGCAACGTGGGCACGTCGGAGCACCAAATCTGATTGAGATTTAACATAGCCTCAAAGAACGGGTGATGCAGACGGAAAGCGGTTTTCCCTGCTTTCGTGTCCGGATACACTTCCCGGCGTTCATGCCGGGAAGTGCACAGATACACATGATTCCCGTCGTACATATACGCATATAACCCCGCCACAGAATATAGGGGTTTCATGCCTTTAAGGTTCATGGGCCGTACCGCTTCCAGATTGTTGTAAGCAAATTGATTTTCCATTGCCATTTTATAAAACTTTGAATCCTTGTTTTTCATCATGTGACGCATGAAAGCGGTCTGCGCACGCTTGGCACTTACCGCGCTGGATTTGGGCATACCAATGAACACGCCGCTTTCTGTTACCGTCCACTCTTTGCCCGTCCTGCACAGCTTGGCGATTTCGTCCACCACGCCAAGCTCCACCAAAATGGGGCTTGCAATGTCGAATGCGTTTGCAAGCAACCAGAGACGCAGCGGGGGTTTCCCTTCCAATTCCCGGTTTCCGTTGATGGTAACATAGGCATTCAAAAGCGCGTCGCCCTCTGCCTTGCGCTTGATAACAATTCTTTCGGGAATGAATTCATCAAAAACCACGTCCTCAAATTGGGAACCGTTGAAACCACGAATATTCGCAATGCTGGGGAGCGTCATTCCGATTCCGTATTTCTCCAAACACTGCTTTGGTTTGCCGTCCTCATACTCAAACCGGCCTATTGTATAGGTGACTTTGCCGCCCTTCACAATGTCCGCGTCAAACCCCTCTTTTTTCAGAGGCAAGAAAGGATTCAAGTCAGGGTCGCTGGTGATAGCGTCAAACTCTGTAGTTGTGCGGCGTAGATACAGGAACCGCTTACCCTCGTTCAACTCATATTTCAATGTACCATAGGTTTTACCAACTTGACGTTTACCAATAAGGATATTGCACCAACAACCTAAAGAAGCGATGGACGGGATATTTATCCATCCACCGCTTTCATATAGGTCAAGCGCAATATTTTTCATGTTGCGCTTGCTCATGTTTACACCTCGTAACGGGTCTTATAATCCGTCTTTTCGCCCTGCGCCGTTGCGTGCTCTGCAACTGCGGCAATAATGCGCTCTGCATCTGCAGCAGAAAAGTACACGCGGTACAGGTCATAATACTGTCCATCCCGGCCCTTGCTCTGCGGCATTGCGATAAACTCGCCGTTTTTGCCGTTCACAACTTTCAGATTAAGGAACGTCGCGCCGGGGAGGTTCAGAGTGAACACACAAATCCGGTCGGAAATGAGGTGACACGCCTGCACGGTTGCGTCCTCAATGGACAGGTAAGACTTGACGACTTCGGGAGCGGCGTTCTGGGTGGACTTGTTAAACATAATATTCTTTCCTTTCCTTTCATTATAAAGGGGTATCTAACTCAAAAAATCCAACGGAGCATGAACTGTTTCGCAACGCTGTCTCCGTTGGTCGGAAAGAGGGCCGTGGGTGACTGGTTCGTGTAGATGCTGGCAATGTGGTGTTTCTGTGCTTCCAGCTCTGCCGCCTGCTGTTCCATGGTCTTCCCACCGTGGAAACAGGGAGACCACTGGGGCGCATACGGAAAGCCACGGCGTGCGGCCTCTTCAAAGGCGGTAAAGGGCAGGGGGTCGAGCTTGCCCACACCGTCAACGATGTTCAGGAGATTGCCGTCCTTGTCATAAACAAGGCCGTATATGTTTTGTGCCGCGTCCTCATAAAGCAAGGTATGAGAAACATTAGTCGGAGTGGCACAAGGGCCGGTACAGGTGCAAGGGTCAGCCATTGGAAACGCTCCTTTCTTTATATACGTCGGTGAAGTCGTCTCCGTCAAGCATGAAATCATGCGGAATCTCTGCGCCGATTTCACGTTTCAGCGTTTCGGCGTTGATATCCTCAAGAGCCATTTCAAGGCCCTTGGAACCGGTGGCAGAGGTGAGCGGTTTCATGCCGTGCATCTTGACGACTTCCAGACAGTCGCGCTTGCTGTTCCAGTCCAGAAACAGCAGGGTCGAAACCTGCTTGTCTTTCACTGCTTCCACAGTGACATACTTAGTGATAACTTTCATGTGTTTTCGGCCTTTCATCTCGTAGTTGATGTTCGATGCAAGTTTGTCCTTGCACTTATATAGTAACATAGGGCACATCAGAAATTGTAAACAGGGTGTTAATAATTGGTTACACCATGCGGTTAGTTCAGACTTTTTATATACTTCACTACACT
>UMFU01024049.1_pt1 | contig 14595 bp, 9 predicted proteins | sample 1965091 | NCBI WGS metagenome assembly UMFU01 (sample SAMEA4836054, study PRJEB28245) | human gut metagenome | biome: gut microbiome; material: fecal sample | place: Denmark | collected 2008
AGGGCAGTGCGCCGTTGTTCTTCAGCAGGACGCTGCCCTCTTCGCTCATCCGCTCACCCACGTCCTGAATGCCGTGCAGCAGCTCGGTAGTGGAGGTGTAGTCGGATTTGAAAGTATACAGGTCAGTGCCGTCGGAGTCCTCGGTCACGAGCTTGGTGCTCTTGGTGCCCAGGAACTTGTCAATGTCAGTGCGGAATCCGTCCACGACGGTTGAGGCGCAGACACTGAGCGCCAGCAGCGACGCCGTGGCTGTGGTCACGCCGCGCCAGACGCGGCGGCCGGATTTTTTCTTACTCATGTTTTTCCTCCTTGTGTATCCTTGTGTATATCGTAATCGCGTGTAGGGCGCGTTACTTCTTGCTGCGTTCCTTGATAGCCTTCTGCTCCTCGGGCAGGTTTTTCTCAACCGTCCAGAACAGGATCAGGATGACGGCGCCGATGATATAGCAGACGGTCTCGACCCAGATATAGCTGACAGAGATCGCTGTCTGCACACTGGCGGTCTGGGCGGCGGTGCCCAGAGCGACGTCGGCGGCTTGGTTATAGCCGCTGCCGTTCAGCATGGCGCTGAAAATGGAGTTGCAGATCGGCGTGGCGGCGACCATAAGGGAGCTGTAGATGCTCATGGTCAGACCGTCGGTGCGGATGCCGGTGCGGTACTCAATGTGGTCGATAACGTCGGCAATCATGGCCAGGATCAGATAGCAGGCCGGGGAAGAACCCAGACACTTGAGGGCCACGCCGATGGCGACCGGCACGATGTTGCCGCCGCCCAGACCTGCGATGATGCCGCCCACGGCTCCCAGCAGCATAAAGCCGCCGCAGACCAGACGCTTACCGAACTTGTTGGCCAGGGGCACCACAAAGACCGCAGCCACGGCCATCGGGATAGCGCCCATGATGCTGAGCAGACCCTGGGAGGCGCCCCATGCGTCCGCCGTGCCGAAGAAAGTGTTGTCCAGAACCCATTTGCAGAAGTAGCTCATGGAGCCGTTCTTCATCGCGCCGCTCCACTGGAACAGCATATAGAACGCCATGACGATCCACCACATGCGGTCACCGGTAACGGCCTTGAGCTGCTCGCCCAGCGTGGCGGACTTGGCAGGGGTCTCGGTGTCGGCGCGGCCTTCCTCGGTGACGCGCTCACGGGTGAAGAGGAACTGCAGGTAGATGGTCAGTGCGCTGAAGATGGCGACGGCCAGCATGGTGAGGAACCACAGGTGCTGGTCCTCCTTCAGCGCGAAGGAAACGAGCATCGGGAATACCATCGAGCCGCAGCCCATAACGCCCAGACCCGCCACGTTGGTGAAGGAAGCCAGCGCACCGCGCTGCTTGCTGTCACGGGTGGAAACGGGGATCATGGTGGAGTTGGCGGTGTTGTAGATGGGGTAAGCGACCGCGTAGTACAGGTTGTACGCGATGGCGATCCAGACCATCTTGGCCATGCCCTCAAACGGCACGATAAACATCAGCACACTGGCGACGGAAAGGGTCAGCGCGGAGAGCAGGATCCACGGGCGTGCCTTGCCGGCCAGAGCCTTGGTGTGCTCAATCAGCTGACCGACGATGAGGTTGGACGCCACGATGAGCACCGTGGAGACCAGCTGCAAGGTCGTCAAAAAGCCAAGATCAAGCTTGAGGACATCGGTGAAGTAGTTCTGCAGGATGCTGGTGAAGATGCCCGAGGAAAGCAGTGCGCCGAAGGGGCCGATAAAATAGCCCAGCAGCATTTCCGGCATCTTGACGTCGTCGCTGGTGATACGGGACTTCGTCAGCGGCGAGGACCAGAAGTTGGATTTCGAGGTTGACATGATAGAGAGTCACTCCTTCTTTGTGTATATAAGCAATTTGTTTACGCTATGACTTTACGCCTTTGCCGTAACGGTATATTCCCCGCTGCCAAGCACCTTCTCTTCCCCGCTCGGCAGCACGACGGTGCATTCGGTGCCGACGGGCACCGCCACGGTCATCGTCATCTCGCCGTCCGCGATCTTCCATGCGGCCTTGATCACGCCGTAGGGCGTGCCCACCGTGCCTTCAGCCTCGGTGATGCCGCCGCCGACCACCGGCGCAAACTTGAACTTGCGGTACCCGGCCTCGGTGGGTTCCACGCCCAGCACGCGGCGGTAGAGGAACGCGCCCACCGCGCCGCTGGCGTAGTGGTTGTACGAGATCATCATGTCGGTGCCGTCGTCGCCGATTGGGCACTCCCCGTTCTCGTCCAGACCGTCCCAACGCTCCCAAACCGTGGTTGCGCCCACGCGGACCTCATACAGCCAGCTGGGACACTGTGTGTTCAGCAGCATCTTGTAGGCAGTGTCGGCGTGGCCGTTGTCGGCCAACGCAAACAGGATGTACGGCGTACCCGGGAAGCCTGTGCCGATCTTGTAGTCGTTCTTCTCAACCAGCTTGACCAGATTCTCGGCAGCCTTTGCCTTGACGTTTTCGGGGAACATATTCAAGTACAGAGGCAGCACATAGGCGGTCTGGAATTCTTCCTTCGTCTTGCCGTTGCCGTCGGTCAGCACACTGCAATAGGCATCGGCCACCTTACGGCTCAGCTCCTTGTACTTGGCGGCGTCCTCGGTCTTGCCAAGGATGCGTGCAATTTTCGCCAGTGTACCGCTGGTGTTGCACAGGGACGCCGTGGCGGTGTACTTGCTGCGGGCCTGCCACTGACTCATCTTCGGCACATCGGGGGCGACCCAGTCGCCAAAATGCAGCACTGACGGCGTGTGCCAGATGTAACGGTGCTTGCCGATGCCGAACCCGGCCCAGAAGCAGCACGCCTTGACGTACTTCTGCATGGTGGGGTACATCATGCGCAGCACGTCCAGGCTGCCCGTGGCCTCGTATAGAGCCCATGGCACCAGCACGCAGGCGTCGCCCCACCAGTCCACGGCCATCTCGGGCATTGTGGCGGGGAAACCGTAGCCCTGCACAGGCACGGTGTTGGGGATGCCGCCGGTGGGCAGTTGCTCGGCCTTGACGTCGCGCAGCCACTTCTCCAAAAAGCGGCTCAGTTCAAAGTTGTACAGCGCGGTGGGCGAGAACACGGCAATGTCTCCGGTCCAGCCCATGCGCTCGTCGCGCTGGGGACAGTCCGTCGGTATATCAACGAAATTCGACTTGGCGCCCCATGTAATGTTGGACTGAAGTTTGTTCAGCATTTCATCGGAGCAGCGGAAGGAACCGCTGTGCTCCACATCGGAGTAGAGCGCCACGGCCTCGATTTCCAGATCCTTCGCATCGACACCCTTGACCCCCGCATAGCGGAAGCCCATGTAGCTGAACCGCGGGCTGTAGGTCTGCTCGCCGTCGCGGCAGGTGTAGGTCGCCGTGGCCTTGGCCGTGCGCAGGAAGGTCGTGTTTAAGCTGCCGTCGGGGTTCAGGATCTCGGCGTGGCGCACGGTCACGACCTGCCCGGCCTTGCCGTTGAATTTGATGCGGACAACACCCGCAAGGTTCTGGCCGAAGTCGTAAATCGTCTCGCCGTCGGGGGCGGTCATCACGGCCACGGGCTTGCGCACCTCGTGGGCCTTGACCGGGGCACCGTAGTCCGCCGTGATGGCGGGGGTGACTTTCAGCGTCTCGGGCGCGGCGTTGTGCCAATCGCTGATTTCCTGCGTGGCATCGTAGGTCTCGCCGTCATACAGATCCGCCATCCGCACGGGGCCGCTCTCGCTGACCTGCCATGTAGCGTCGGTGCCGATGGTCTCCGTCGTGCCGTCTGTGTACTCGATTCGCAGCTCGGCCAGCAGAGCCTGACGGTCGGCAGTCACGCGGTTTTTGCGGGTAAACACAAAGCTGCCCACCGCCCAGCCGCCTGCAACCGTGAAGATCAGCGTGTCGACGCCTGTCAAAAGTGCCGTTACATCGTAGGTCTGATACTGCAAATAGGACTTGTAGCTCGTGAAGCCGGGGGCGAAGTATTGCTCGCCCAGCTTTTGGCCGTTCAGCTCTGCCTCGTAGATGCCCATAGCTGTGGCGTAGAGGCGCGCGCGGGCAATGGGTTTGTTCGTTGTGATTTCCTTGCGGAAAACCATCGGTACGGGGCTGACCTTTGCCTCGGTGAAGTGGTAGCTCGGGTCGCTGATCCACCGGCCCTTCCAGGGCGTCTCCATGCGGCCTGTCTCAAAGGTAGTGGTGGCGGTGGCGGTCTCGCCTGCGTCGTCGGTGGCGTTCAGGCGCACGCTGTAGGTGGTGAACGGCAGCAGCGCAGGGCCGACGTAGGCAGCGCTCTGGCCGCTGGTCACATGGGCGGACCAGTCGCCGACGGTCAACTCGGCGTCGGCCAACTGTGCGCCCCGGCGGTCACTGCTCAGGGAAAACCCGATGCGGGGTGTGGAGCAGTCGGTCACGCAGCCGGTGGCCAGATGCTCCACCGTCAGGCGTGTGATTTCAAACATGTGTTCTCCTCCTTCGTCGGACGGGCAGCCCGTCCGGAGATTCTTCTTTTTTCTGTAAGCCTACCATACCACAAGAATCGTGCGGCGGCGCATCATTTGCACGAAATGCGCTCTTTTTCGCACAAACGGTTTTTGGTTTCGTCGGATTTCACAAGGCTTTGCGCTTGTATTTTGTACACATTGCCGAACACGGCATCCAAGCATAGCCTTTTTCCGCACAAACAACGCCCCCTGCACGGCGTTTGCCGATACAGGGGGCGTAAAACTTCATTTTTTATTCTTGCTGCGGCTGCCCCAGCGGAATCAGCACGCGCAGCTCAAACCAACCCTCGCGGGTCGTAATTGTCGCGGTACCGCCGTATTTTGCGGCGGCGTTTTGTATGCTTTTTACACCGAAGCCATGGTACAAGACATCCTTTTTCGTCGTGACGGGCAGGCCCTTCTCAAATTTCAGCTCACCGTCAAAGCAGTTTTCAATGCGGATGGCCGCAAAGCCTTTTTGCCTCGCCACGCTCAGGTGGATGAGCCTGCGCTCCGGGTCTTTGATTTTGTCGGTGCTCTCGATTGCGTTGTCCAGCGCATTGCCGAACAGGTTGCTGATGTCCATCACATCCATAAAGTCCAGCGCTGTGCCGTCAGCCACGCAGGTCAATTGAATGTTTTTGGTGCGGCAGGTCAGACTTTTGCCTGTCAGCACCGTGTCCAGCACCTTATTGCCGGTGTCGTTCTGCGCCTCGTAGGCTTTGATTTCCTGCTCCATATTGTCCAGCACGGCATTGCGTTTCTCGCCGCTCTCGGCGCGAAGCACCGCGATTTGGTGCTTCAAGTCATGATATTTTTGGTTGATGAGGTCAATGCTCTCCTGCCGGATTTTGTAGTTTTCATACTGGATGTGCAGCATGTTCCGCAAGGCATCCGCCTCGCGCTGTGCCAATAAATCGCGCAGCTGCGATTGATACGCAAACAGCAGCGCCACGCCGCCGAAGTAGACAACCGTGCGCATTGTGTAAATTTCCATCGTGCCGCGGGCCGAAAACGGCGTGTTCAGCTGCGTATAGCTGATGCTGGACAAAATGTAGATGGCCGTCGCCATGACCGCCGCGATGCAGGTCGTGCGGGGCCGAATGTCAAACTGAATGCTGCCCGTGCTGCCGCCATCCTCCAGAAGCCACATCAGGCCGAAGATGATGCCGAACCCCGCCGCAATAAAGAGCACCAACGCAGGCAGGCTTTGCAATGCTGCGATGTAACGCGCAAAATATACATACATCTGCCATGTCAGCGCCCCGGCAAAACCCGCCAGAATAAACGCCCGCGTGCAGAAATACCCCACCTGCCAGCGGTCTGCACGGGTGGCCGCCGCCATAAAAAGCAGCATAAGTGCGACAGAAACCGCGTACAGCACATTGAACCGCCAGCCGTCAAAGCCGTCGGTGGCCACAAGGTAGAGTGCCAATACCGCCAATGCACCACCGTACAGCGCCGCACGCTTGACCCCGCCGTAGCGCGGAGGCAGAAACCGCAGGTACAAAAGGCAGGCCAGCCAGTCTGCCAGCGCCGTGACAAGGCGCGGAATATCCATCTCATAATAAGGAATTTTCAGCGGCATATCGTCACCCTGCCCCGTTGATATAGTCGTTCAGTGCATCCAGAAATGCCTTGCGCCGCGCTCGGGCCAGCGGCACACGGTCTCCGTGGACGATGGCATCCTCACCGTCCATTCGGTCAACGTGTTCCAGATTCACAAGGCAGCCCTTGTTTACGCGGAAATAACTGTCCTGCGCCAATTTTTCCTCGGTCTCCGTCATGGAGCCCGGGGCGGTCACCTCCCCTTCCGCCGTGTGAAAGACCAAGTCATGCCCGCAGTTCTCGATCCAATAAATGGCCGAGGTGTCCAGCTTATGTGCCGTGCCGTGGGCGTTGATCTGCAAAAAGTGCCGTGCGCGGCGCGCCACGCGCTCCACGGCGCGGCCAAGTCTCTGCGAAAACGCATAGTAGCTGACCGGCTTCAGCACATAGTCCAGCGCATCGACGGCATAGCCCTTGATGGCATACTGCGGCGAATTTGTGATGAAGATAATGATAACCTCGGTGTCGACCTTGCGGATCTCCTCGGCAGCCATCATGCCATCCATAAACTTCATCTCGATGTCCATCAGGATGATGTCATAGACAGCCTTATAGCCAAGTGCGATCTCGTCGCCATCGGAAAATTCTGTCACGGTAAATTTTTCGCCCGACACCGCGCTGTATTTGTCAATATATTCGCGCAGCTGGCTGCGGTAGAGCTCGTCGTCTTCGACAAGGGCCAAACGAATCATATCCGGCACGCCCCCCTTTTGTTTTTATACTAAATGTAGCATGTTCGCCGGAAAATTGCAAGGAAAGCCGCGGATTTCCATTCTTATCGGTTTTCCGCAGCCTTCGGCTGACACTTCCTACCGCCGGGCGCACCAATAAAAAACCCGCATTGGTTTTGAATGCCAATGCGGGTTCTGGGTTTACGGGGCGGCAGACGGCTTTACGCTCTCATCAGTGTTCCCTGCAGGCTCTCCAATGCAGCCATGCGGGCGCTGACAGCAAAGACGCTGGCAACGTGGGTCAGCTCGTCGGAGCGGATATCCTCCGGGATCGTGCGCGCCAGCACCGTGCAGTGGTCGATGGCGTCAAAGCGGACACCCGCCTTGCGGCACAGCTCCACCGTGCGGTGGGCACAGCCGGGCATCGTGGCCAGGGCCGCCACGGCGTCCGGTGCTTGGGCGGGGTGGGCTGCGCCGGTATCGCGCAGCTCCTTGTCCAGCACAGTGCCAAAATGCTTCACCGCACGGCGGTTCGCGCAGCCCGGCAGCGGATCCTCCGTTGTCAGGTCCAGCTCCACCGGCTGGCGGATAAAGTCCGTGTACTTCCGTGTCAGGCGGCTATACTCGCGCTGCAATTCCTTCCTTGTCAGATCCGTATACTGCATACCTTTCCACTCCTCTTTTACTTGCATCGACTATTATACACGTGGGAGTGGTGTATGTAAAAAGTATTTTCTGTATATCTGATATATAAAAAATACATGACAGACTGTTTTAGCAATTTTTTTGGATATGCAGCAAATGACAGCAGCCCTCCCCCCTGCTCTCACAGCTGCGCCAGCGCATCGCGCTCCTGCAGACAGAGGGCGGCGTGGCGGTAGCTGAACACAAAATAGACGATCTCTGCGGCGGCGGTCAGCGCCCAGGAGCAGGGATACAGCAGGTAGAGTGCCGGGATCGTGTGGAAGTGGGCAAAGATCGTGTAGACCCACGCAACGCGGAATACGCAGGACCCCAGAATTACGATGACCGTCGGCCCTACCGTCTTGCCGAGGCCGCGGGAGGCGGCAATCGTGCAGTCCATGAACGCCGAGGTGCAGTAGGCCCAGCCCATGACCATAATGCGCTTCATGCCCGCGTCGATGACAGCGCTCTCGGTCGTGAACAGCGCCAGGAACTGCCGCCCAAAGACGAGCAGCCCGCCGCCCAGCACCGCGCCCAGGCCAAACGAGTAGGCCAGCGCGATGAAGTAGCTTTTCTTGACGCGGTCCAGCTTGCCCGCGCCGTAGTTCTGGCTCATAAAGCTGGCGCAGGCCATGTAAAACGCCGCCATAGCGTCATAAACCATCGCGTCGGCGTTAGCTGCGGCGGAGTTGCCCTTGACCATCAGCGAGTCGAAGGAGTTGACGCCCGCCTGAATAAAGAGGTTGGCAATCGCAAAGATCGCGTTTTGCAGGCCCGCGGGCACGCCCAGCATCAGGATGCGCTTTGTCATGTTGAGGTCCAGCCTTACCTTGCGGAAATCCAGCGCATAGCAGTCGCTGACCTTTGTCAGCGCGTGCAGGATCAGCCCTGCCGAGACGCACTGGGCAATCGTGCTGGCCAGCGCGACACCGGCGACATCGAGCTTGCAGACGATGACGAAAAACAGGTTGAGCAGGATGTTCAGCACGCCCGCAAACGACAGGTAGGCCAGCGGCTTTTTTGTCTCACCGATAGCGCTGAACACTGCGTTGCCGAAGTTGTAGAGCGCCAGCGCCGGCATGCCGAGAAAGTAGACCCGCAGGTACAAAATCGCACCGGGCAGCAGATCCTCCTTGGTGTTCAGCAACTCCAGCAGCGCAGGCGAGCCGAACAGGCCGACGAACAGCAGCAGCACACCGGCGGCCAGGCTGACCAGCAGCGCCGAATGGACGGTCTTGCTGACGTCCTTGGGGTGCCCGGCACCGTAAAAGCGGGCGACCAGCACGTTGACGCCATTGCTCAAGCCGATCAGAAAGCCGGTGAACAGTGTGACAAACGTCGCCGTCGAGCCCACGGAGCCGAGTGCCGTGGAACCGGCGAACCGGCCCACAACGGCAACGTCGGACATGTTAAACAGAATTTGTAAAAGGTTGGATAAAGCCAGCGGCAGGCTGACCAGCAGAATTTGTTTGGCCAGCGGCCCTTCAATCATGGTTTTGGATTTTGAGGTGGTGCTCATGATGGATGGTTTTTGCTCCTGTTTTAATTGTGACTGCACGGTAGGGGCCGGGCATGCCCGGCCCTCGCGCGTAAGGCAGATGGGTTCTTGCGGGAAAGCCGCGGTCCGCACATCTGCGGACCCTACAGTTCTGCCTTTCGGTTTGTAGGGGGCGGCGTCCTAGACGCCCCGCGGGCGGATATGCAATCCGCCCTTGCAATTTTCCATTACATCTTGTGATCCGCAAAAATCGGATCGTCCTGCCACAAAACGACCCGGCCCGCTGCGCGGGTCTTGTTCATGTCAATGATGCGCTGGTTGCTCGACCCGCGGAAGCGCAGACTGATGTCGTACTGGTCCTGCACAAAGTCGCCGTCCACAAGCACATCTATATATTGTAAAAACTCGTCGGTGACCTCGCATCGCCCGGGACCGGGCTGCCAGATCTCATGCTCCAGATTGTTGCCGGTGTAGCACCAGATCGTCTTGTTGGGGTACAGCACCTTTACATTTTTAATAAAGGGCAGCAGCTCCCGCTGGTTCTCCGGCTCAAACGGCTCGCCGCCCAGCAGCGAAAGCCCATTGATGTAACCGGGGGCCAGACTCTCCAGTATTTCATTGCGAACTTCCTTGGTAAACGGCGCACCGTAGCCGAAATCCCATGCCACGGCATTGAAGCAGTTCGGGCAGTGGCGGCGGCAGCCGGAAACGAACAGGCTCGTGCGCACGCCCTCCCCGTTGGCAATATCACAATATTTAATGGTTGCGTAATTCATGGTGTTCTCCTGCGGGGGCATCCCCATATCTTGTGTCGGGCGGGCGTTCCGCCCCCAAACCCTGACATAGTATACCAGCTTTGGGGGCATACTGCAAGGGGGAGCATGATTTTCGAAGAAGATATTTGCACGCTGCATCGACAAACTGTGTAGAACCACTCAAAATCACCAAAATTTCAGTCTTATTTTTGGCATGGCTTTTTTGCACGTTGAGGCGACGAAAATGGAATATTTTGTTTCTGATTGCTCGATGGACACTATATCTTGTGGTTTTATGGATTGACTTTTTGCCCCCGGTGCGGTATTATAGTCTTGCTCGCAAAACGGGCAATTTACGAATCGGCATTTCATCTGCATTCTATACAGTTCGTATTGGACGCACTGTATTTATTTTTTTGTAAAGAGGAGTCACCATGAAGATCATCAAGCGCAACGGCAGCGAGGCTGTCTTTGACATTACCAAAATTATTGCGGCCATCACGAAGGCTAACAAGGTCGTACCCGATGCCCAGCGCCTGACGAAGCAGCAGATCATCGAGATCAGCGATCATGTGCAGGAGGTCTGCTATGCCCGCGGCCACGCGATGAACGTCGAGGAGATCCAGGACATCGTCGAGGACGCCATCATGGCCACCGGCGCGTATGAGGTTGCCCGCAGGTACATCACCTATCGCTACGTGCAGAGCCTCAAGCGCACCCACAACACGACGGACGACAAGATCCTCTCCCTCATTGAGTGCAACAACGAGGAAGTCAAGCAGGAGAACTCCAACAAGAACCCTACCGTCAACAGCGTACAGCGTGACTACATGGCCGGCGAGGTCAGCAAGGATCTGACCATGCGCATGCTGCTCCCCCCGGAGATCGTCAAAGCGCATGAGGAGGGCATCATCCACTTCCACGATGCCGACTACTACGCCCAGCACATGCACAACTGCGACCTCGTCAATCTGGACGATATGCTGCAGAACGGCACGGTCATCAGCGGCACTTTGATTGAAAAGCCGCACTCCTTCTCCACGGCCTGCAACATTGCCACACAGATCATCGCGCAGGTCGCGTCCAGCCAGTACGGCGGCCAGAGCATCAGCCTGACCCATCTGGCCCCCTTTGTCGATGTCAGCCGCAAGAAGATCCGCCGCGACGTCGAGGCCGAGATGAAGGATCTGGGCATTGACCCCGGCGAGGAGAAGATCTCCGAGATCGTGGAGAAGCGCCTGCGCGAGGAGATCAAGCGCGGTGTGCAGACCATTCAGTATCAGGTCGTCACCCTGATGACCACCAACGGCCAGGCCCCGTTCATCACGGTCTTTATGTACCTGAACGAGGCCGGTGACAACCAGCGCCTGAAGTCCGACCTGGCCATCGTCATTGAGGAGATGCTGCGCCAGCGCTACCAGGGCGTCAAGAACGAGGCCGGTGTCTGGATCACCCCCGCCTTCCCCAAGCTCATCTACGTGCTGGAAAACGACAACATCTATGAGGGTCAGCCCTACTACTACCTGACCAAGCTCGCCGCCAAGTGCACCGCCAAGCGGATGGTGCCCGACTACATCAGCGAGAAGAAGATGCTGGAATATAAGGTCGACAAGAACGGCGAGGGCCACTGCTTCACCTGCATGGGCTGCCGCAGCTTCCTGACTCCCTATATCGACGAGAACGGCAAGCCGAAGTACTATGGCCGTTTTAACCAGGGTGTTGTCACCATCAATCTGGTGGACGTGGCCCTGTCCAGCGGCGGCGATTTTGATAAGTTCTGGCAGATTTTTGACGAGCGCCTCGAGCTGTGCCACAAGGCCCTGATGTGCCGCCACAACCGCCTGAAGGGCACACTGAGCGACGCCGCGCCTATCCTGTGGCAGTACGGCGCACTGGCCCGCCTGAAGAAGGGCGAACCCATCGACAAGCTGCTCTACGGCGGCTATTCCACCATCAGTCTGGGCTACGCGGGCCTGTATGAGTGCTGCAAGTATATGACCGGCAAAAGCCACACCGACCCTGCCGCCAAGCCGTTTGCGCTGAACGTTATGCAGCACATGAACGACGCCTGTACTAAGTGGAAGAACCAGCACAACATTGATTTCAGCCTGTACGGCACGCCGTTGGAGTCCACGACCTACAAGTTTGCCAAGTGCCTGCAGAAGCGTTTTGGGCTTGTGCCGGGCATCACGGACCGCAATTATATCACGAACTCCTACCATGTCCACGTGACCGAGCAGATCGACGCCTTCACGAAGCTGAAGTTCGAGAGCGACTTCCAGAAGCTTTCCCCGGGCGGTGCCATCAGCTATGTGGAGGTGCCCAACATGCAGGACAACCTCGAGGCCGTTATCAAGGTCATGCAGTTCATCTACGAGAACATCATGTACGCCGAGCTGAACACCAAGAGTGACTACTGCCAGGTCTGCGGCTACGACGGCGAGATCCAGATCGTGCCCGAGGACGGCAAGCTGGTCTGGGAATGCCCCAAGTGCCACAACCGCGACCAGAACAAGCTGAACGTCGCCCGCCGCACCTGCGGCTATATCGGCACCCAGTTCTGGAACCAGGGCCGAACCGCCGAGATCAAGGACAGAGTGCTGCATCTGTAATAGAATAAGTTAGTCCCCGACACATGCCGCTGTACGGTATTATGTCGGGGGCTTATTATTTTGTAGGGGAGGTATTTATTCCTTCCCGGGTGCATTGCGCCAGCTGCAGGAAGATTAAGTCCGAGAACCTGCGCCGCCTTGCGGTGCCATGCAGTAAGGTCCGCACATGTGCGGACCGGCACAGTAAAATAAGCACCCTCTTGCGGGAAAGCCTGCGGGCCTGGCATGCCCGGTTCCTGCCGCATCGTATAGCAAAACAGGCAGGCCGCTAAATTTGACGGTCTGCCTGTTGCTGTATGCAGTTGTGAATTTTACTTCGCGTACTCGGTTGCTCGGCTCTCGCGGATGACGCTGACCTTGATCTGGCCGGGGTAATCCAGCTCGTTCTCGATCTTCTTGGCGACATTGCGTGCCAGCAGAATGACCTCGTCGTCGCTGACCTTGTCGGGCTGGACAAGGATGCGGACCTCGCGGCCTGCCTGCACGGCGTAGGAGCTCTCGACGCCCTCAAAGCCGTTGCAGAGAGCCTCCAGTGTTTCCAGACGCTTGATGTAGCTCTCCATGTTCTCGCGGCGGGCACCGGGACGGGCAGCGGAAATCGCGTCGGCGGCCATGATGATGAACGCCAGCGTCGTCTTGGGCTCCACGTCGCCGTGGTGGGCCTCGATGGCGTGGATGACCTGCGGGTTCTCGCGGTATTTCTTGCAGATGTCAACACCGATCTGGACGTGGCTGCCCTCGATCTCGTGGTCAAGGGCTTTGCCGATGTCATGCAGCAGACCGGCGCGGCGGGCCAGCTGGACATTGACACCCAGCTCACCGGCCATCAGACCGGCCAGCCAGGCCACCTCGAGAGAGTGGCTCAGGACGTTCTGGCCGAAGCTCGTGCGGTACTTCAGGCGGCCAATGAGCTTGACAAGGTCGGGATGCAGGCTGTGAATGCCAAGCTCCATGACGGCCTTGTCGCCTTCGCGCTTCATCTGGATTTCCAGCTCACGGCGGCACTTGTCCACGGTCTCCTCGATGCGGGCCGGATGGATACGACCATCGGCAATCAGGCGCTCCAGTGCCATGCGGGCGACCTCGCGGCGGGTCTGGTCAAAGCTGGACAGCGTGATGGCCTCCGGCGTGTCGTCGATGATAAGGTCACAGCCCGTGGCGGTCTCCAGGGCACGGATGTTGCGGCCCTCGCGGCCAATGATACGGCCCTTCATCTCGTCGCTGGGCAGCGGCACAACGCTGACGGTGGCCTCGCTGGTGGCGTCTGCCGCGCAGCGGGCGATGGCCTGGCCGATCAGCTCACGGGCGAGGTTGTCGCACTCGTCCTTCATGTTCGCCTGGTAAGCGCTGATCTTCATCGCCTTCTCGTGAGTCAGCTCGTCATCGACCTGCTTGAGCAACACGGCGCGGGCGTCCTCCTTGGACATGGCGGCGATGGTTTCCAGTTTTTCGGTCTGGCGCAGCTTGAGCTGTTCCAGCTCGTCCAGGCGGGCCTCCACGGTCTCACTACGGCGCTTGAGGTCCTCCTCCTTGCGCTCCATCTGGGCGGTGCGCTTGTCGAGGGCCTCCTCCTTCTGGTCGATGCGGCGCTCCTGGCGGGTGATCTCGGCGCGGCGATCCTTGATTTCCTTGTCCGCGTCGCTCTTGAGCTTGAAGGCTTCGTCCTTCGCTTCGATGATGGTTTCCTTGCGCTTCTGCTCGGCAGCCTTGATGGCATCATTCACGATGCGCTTGGCTTCCTCCTCAGCGCTGCCGATCTTCGCCTCGGCGGTGCGCTTGCGGTTTTCACCGCCGAGGTAAAAACCAAGCGCCCCGGCAACAGCGGCAGCAACAAGGACCAGCACCACGGTCAAAATTGGTGACATAGTCGGTTTCACTCCTTATCAAAATAGGAGGATGCGCGCAGCGGGACGCTTTTCACTATGACATTGTTGCATGACAAAACGCGGCAGGTCGGCCAAAAAGACACACGATGCCCCTGCGCGCAGAATATACACAAAACGTCATCAGGACGTTAAATATCGTAAAAAAGCGGCGTTCCCGGTGGGCGACACCCTTTAAGGAGCCACGCACAGGCCGCGCCTGCCGTTTGGCTCTTTATTTCCTATATATAATTTTACTTTGATTTCGTGCAAATGTCAAGATAACACAGGGGGTAAACTGGTATTTTTCATGCAAAACGCCCCGCTTTTGTGCCAGCGGGGCGCAGAGAAATCATTTTTTGCCGCGGTAAACGCCGGCCTTGCGCAGCAGGTCCTTGACGACCTCGGACCCGCAGACCAGCCCACAGGCGGCGGGCACAAAGGCGTTGCTGGCGGGCACCGTGCGGCGCGCAGC
>UMFU01018966.1_pt1 | contig 14548 bp, 10 predicted proteins | sample 1965091 | NCBI WGS metagenome assembly UMFU01 (sample SAMEA4836054, study PRJEB28245) | human gut metagenome | biome: gut microbiome; material: fecal sample | place: Denmark | collected 2008
ACTATTGGTATTGTATGTTGCTCTATAATAATGTTGGCGGTTGTAGGAATATTAATATATATCCATCTTTTACCATATATCAGGTTAAAAAAGACTGTTGATAATCTGCTTAATAAGCAGTATGAATATAAGATTGATGGTAAAGTTGAAGGTATGGATTTGCCACTTCTTGGTAACTCTTTTCAAGGAAAGATAAATGGAGAAAAAGGAAAAAATGTAGTTTATGGTGATATCAGTTATAAAGATTCCACATATCTTAAGCTATATGCAAATAAAAATGGAGAGATTATATTTGATGCCGGTCCTGTTATTAAAGCTGCAATAAATAAAGTTGCAGATAACAGTCTTTTTGGTGCTGGTTTGATTAGGTCAATTTCCAGTGATGTAAAAATTTCTTATAGTCAGATTGAAGAAGTGTTAAATCAGGATATAACTACACTAAGTGACGAAGGAGTTTCTAATAATTTAATAAATAAACTGGCACACGGCAGAAATAAAGAATACACAATAACATTATTAAAGAGTATCGATGATAAAGACAGACTTTTAGAAAAGAATGCGTATTATTTCGAGATAGATTTAAAGAATTACAACACAAAACTTATTGTTGGTGTTCCAAAGGATAAGAATGATACGGATGTTTCTCTTGTTGTTTATACAGATAAAATTACATGGTCATTTACAGGTAAGTATGAGTATAAGGATGTTGATGAAATTGAGATGCCTGAGAGCACGGTTTCAGATAAGACTATCAGTGTTTTAAAATCATTATATTCAGCATATCTGGAAAGAAAATAAGTTTTATAATATACAAGTTATAAATATTTAGGTTGTCAGACTCTGTTCAAGGATTTTAGTATCTTTGAGCAGAGTTTTTTTGTTAATATGTTGGCATAAAATGTCGGTCTTAAGGAAAATGCTGATAATCAGTATAGTTTTGTGTGTAGCGATAATGGAATAGGAATGTCTGTTGTCAAAGGATTTACAGAATTGATGGGCGGAAAACTGTCAGTTGAGAGCAAAGAGGGGGATGGCTCAACATTTACTGTTGATATACCTTTCAGTACAGCCTCAGAAAAACAGCAAAAGATGGCATCTCATCCAGTTATAGATGGAATGGATGCAGGAATGAACGGCTATATACCAAAGCCTGTAAGCATAAAAGATATCAAGGAAGCCTTTAAAGAAAACTATTAAAAAAAGTTGCAAAAAATAATAGCGTGCTATTGACAGCCTACTATTAAATGTGTATTATAATAAAGCGCACTAATAATATGTAGTTCACGATATAACCAATCGTGAACTACATTTATTTTTTGCGTAAATATGCGTACAGAGATTATAAAGAGTGTACAGGAAAGGAAAGTATACGTGAAAAGACATGCACTTAACTGCGGAGAGCTTATAAAGCGTCTGAATGATATACTTGGAAAATGCGTTAATAATGAGCTCAAAAATGATAATATGACAGCATCGCAGATAAAGATGCTTATTATCATAAGTGAGACAGACAATGAGTGTATAACACTTAAGGAACTTGAAAAACACTTTGGCGTGGCTCAGGCAACTATAGCAGGAACTGTTGCAAGGCTTGAAAAGAAAGATATGATAGAGAGCTTTTATGAGTCATGTGATAAGAGAGTAAAGCATGTAAGACTTACCAGCAAGGGAAAGGATATATGCAAGCATGCTTACAATGGTATGCTAAAGAGAGAGGAGTGGTTTCTTTCAAGTCTTGATAATGAAGAGAAGAAAGAGCTGCAAAGATTATTACAGAAGATATATGACAATACATCAAATGATAAGTCATATTCAAGGCAGACAACTGCCAATCATTAAAATAAAGAATGGAGGAAAAATATGTTAAAAACACTATCAGCCTATATAGGCGAGTATAAGAAAGATTCTATAAAGACACCTATTTATATTATATTTGAAGTGCTTATGGAAATACTTATACCTTTTGTTACGGCAAGTATTATTGACAAGGGAATACAGGCAGGCGATATGAAAAATGTATGTATATACGGTGGTATTATGTTAGTACTTGCATTTGTCAGCCTGTTCTGCGGAATAAGGGCAGGAAAGTATGCAGCAAGTGCTTCTACTGGTTTTGCCTGCAACTTAAGAGAAGGAATATATACTAATATCCAGAATTTTGCATTTTCTAATATAGATAAGTATAGTACAGCAGGTCTTATAACACGTATGACTACAGATGTTACTAATGTACAGAATGCTTATCAGATGCTTCTTAGAATAGCAGTAAGAGCGCCACTTATGATGATATGCAGTATGATTATGTGCTTTATTATCAATCCTACTATGAGTATGATATTCTTAGGGGCTCTTATTCTTCTTGGTTTCGTGCTTTTCTTTATTATATTTAAGGTAACACCTATATTCACAGAAGGTTTTGCAAAGTATGATGACCTTAATGCAAGTGTACAGGAAAATGTTTCTGGTATCCGTGTTGTTAAGGCATTCGTAAGGGAAGAATATGAAAATGACAAGTTTAAGAAGGCAGCGACAAGCCTTTACAATACATTTGTAAGGGCCGAGTCATGGCTTGCTTTTAATAATCCTGTAATGATGTTTGTAATATATGGAAGTATTATTGCACTTTCGTGGTTTGCAGCACATTTTATTGCTGATGGAACTATGACAACAGGTAATCTTACATCTATGTTTTCATATGTAATGAGTATGATGATGGCACTTATGATGCTTTCAATGATATTTGTTATGATATCAATGAGTACAGCAAGTGCTAAGCGTATTGCAGAGGTTCTTAACGAGAAAGCAGATATAACTAATCCTGATGCACCAGTTATGCAGGTTCCTGATGGAAGAATTGACTTTAATCACGTTGATTTCGTATATAAGAAGGATAGTGAAACTGATACACTTAAAGATATCGATATACATATAAATGCTGGTGAAACTATCGGAATTATCGGCGGAACCGGCTGCGGAAAGTCAAGCTTTGTCAATCTTATAAGCCGTCTTTATGATGTTAAGAATGGTTCTGTATGTGTTGGTGGAGTTGATGTAAGAAAGTATGATATTGAGACTCTCCGTGATGAGGTATCAGTTGTTCTCCAGAAAAATGTGTTATTCTCAGGAACTATTCTTGATAACTTAAGATGGGGTGATGAGAATGCAACAGAGGAAGAATGTATTGAGGCATGCAGACAGGCATGTGCAGATGAATTCATTGAGCGTATGCCGGATAAGTATAATACATGGATAGAGCAGGGCGGAACTAATGTTTCTGGTGGACAAAGACAAAGACTTTGTATTGCAAGAGCACTTCTTAAGAAACCAAAGGTACTTATTCTTGATGATTCAACAAGTGCTGTAGATACAGCAACAGATGCAAAGATTAAGCACGCATTTGCAACTAAGATACCGGGAACAACAAAGCTTATAGTATCGCAGAGAATATCAAGTATTCAGGATGCAGACAGAATTCTTGTCCTTGATAATGGTATGGTAAGCGGCTTTGATACACACGAACATCTTGTAGAAAATAATAAAGTATACCGTGAGATATATGAAGTACAGACACAGGGTGGCGGTGACTTCGATGAGCAGGCGGAAGAGGCAAAGGAAAACCAGCCTGTAGATGCCAATGCTAAGGCAGCAGACGATAAGAAGGGAGGAGCAGATAATGAGTAATAATCAGGACAAAACTTTGAATAAATCGGACATGAATAAAAAGCAGAGTACACTTCCAATTATGAAAAGGTTATTAGGATATGTGTTAAAGAATTATAAGTTTTCATGTATAGCAGTATTAGCATGTATTATAGCATCAGCACTTATAACACTTTCAGCTACACTTTTTATACAGAAGCTTGTTGATAATTATATCATTCCACTTACACAGTCAGCAGTACATGACTATGCACCACTTGCATCAGCTCTTATAAAGCTGTCAGCAGTTCTTATTGTTGGTGTGTTATGTTCATACATTTATAACAGAATAATGGTAAATGTAGGTCAGGGTACTTTAAAGAAGTTAAGATTTGAGTTATTCACTAACATGGAATCACTCCCTATAAAGTATTTCGATACACATGCACATGGTGATATTATGTCTGTGTACACTAACGATATTGATACATTAAGACAGCTTATAAGCCAGAGTATACCTCAGGTTATCAATTCGACTATAACTCTTGTTTCAACATTTGTAAGTATGATTGTGCTTGATATTCCGCTTACTATCGTATCGGTTGTTATGGTTATTATTATGTTATATGTAACTTCTAAGTTGAGTGAGCTTTCAGGCAGATATTTCGTTGAACAGCAGAAAGATATAGGTAAGGTTAATGCTTATATCGAGGAAATGATGGAAGGACAGAAGGTTGTAAAGGTGTTCTGTCATGAAGAAAAGAGTATAGAGCAGTTTAAGAAAATTAACGATGAACTTCGTGAGAGTGCTAATAATGCGAATAAGATTGCCAATATAACTATGCCTGTCAATGGTAACATAGGTAACATAAGTTATGTATTATGTGCCATTGTCGGTGGTATATTAGCGTTAAGCGATTTTTCAGGTCTTACTATTGGAACACTTGTAGCATTTCTTAGTTTAAATAAGAGCTTTACACAGCCTGTAACACAGATAAGCCAGCAGGTGAGCAGTATCGTTATGGCTATGGCTGGTGCAAAGAGAGTATTTGAACTGTATGATGAGAAGCCTGAAGCTGATGAGGGTAAGGTTGAGCTTGTAAATGTTAAGTATAATAATAACAACGAGCTTGAAGAAACTAAGGAAAATACTATGATGTGGGCATGGAAGCGACCAGCTGTTGATGATAAGCCGGTTGATTACCGCCGATTAGAAGGTGATGTTACATTTGATGGAGTTGACTTTGGATATAATCCTGATAAGATGGTGCTTCACGATATTAAGATGTATGCAACACCGGGTCAGAAGATAGCATTTGTAGGAAGTACAGGTGCTGGTAAGACTACTATTACTAACCTTATTAACAGGTTCTATGATATTCAGGATGGTAAAATAAGGTATGATGGAATTAATATTAATCGTATAAAGAAGGATGATTTAAGACGAAGTCTTGGTATTGTTCTTCAGGATACTAATCTGTTTACTGAAACTATTATGGAGAATATCCGTTACGGAAGACTTGATGCTACTGACGAAGAGTGTATAGCAGCAGCAAGACTTGCCAATGCAGATGGCTTCATAAGACGACTTCCAGATGGTTATAATACAGTTCTTCACAGCGGCGGAGCTAACTTAAGTCAGGGACAAAGACAGCTCTTAGCTATAGCGCGTGCTGCAGTAGCTGACCCTCCGGTTCTTATTCTTGATGAGGCGACATCGTCTATTGATACAAGAACAGAAAGACTTGTACAGAAGGGTATGGATGCGCTTATGTCAGGAAGAACTTCCTTTGTTATTGCACATAGACTTTCTACAGTACGCAATGCAGACTGTATTATGGTTATGGAGCAGGGAAGAATTATTGAGCGTGGAACACATGAGCAGCTTATGGAAGAGAAGGGTAAGTATTATCAGTTGTATACGGGTAAGAGTATATCGGCTTAAATATATGGCTGGTTAGTGGAGTCACGGATAGTAGATGGACGGACGCTTAAATGCCGGGAAGTATTTAAGGAATAAGAGTGTATGCCGGACGACATAATATAAGCGGATGCCTATAGAACAGACGGTGTTCGATGCCAGAAGATTTAAGTGGATATTTCTAAGACTTTTCATATAGGTTATGATTATGACCGCTACCGTCAGATACGGAACCTCCTTGTTCCATATCTGACTTCCACAGACATCTGTGTCTGTGGATAGCTGGATTACTAAAGAAAAGTCTAAGAGTAAGCCTCAAACAAAGTAATTTATTTTGTGATATATATTAGCTTTTTTACAGATTAGTAAATTTGTGCCACTATCAGACATAATATAAGCGGGTGCCTGTAGTGCGGACAGTGTGAGATGCACTTGAAGTTCAATTGTGATAGTTCTTAGGCTTTTCCTTAATACACCAGCTATCCACAGACACGGATGTCTGTGGAAGTGAGATATGGGACAGGACGTCCCGTATCGAACGGTAGCGGTCGATATTATTACCTATATGAAAAGCCTTAGAAATATCCAATTGAATCTTCTGGCATTGAACATTGTACGTGCTATAGGTACCCGCTTATATTATGTCGTCCGTTCGTCAACATAATTATATTGATAAAAATAAAACTTACATATCCCCCATTATTGTTACATATATATAAATTTGATATAATAAATTCTAACCGGGCGTTTAGAAGCTGCCCATTACATTATAGAGAAGCAATAAGTATCATTAAATAAATGATTATAGGCAGGTGGGGTTAATAGATATAGTAAAACAGATAATAGACCAGAGGATTACTAAAATTCTTCAGGATAATCCGGAATTGTTTTCAGATAAAAAAGATGAGGAAAGGAAACGTTCACAGGCATTTTTGCTATTAGGAGTAGCAGCTTATCTTGATATAGATATTCCGTAGATTTGATGTCCTCATAGAATATTTAAAATAAGTTTTATACGATTGACAATTCAGCCTGATAAAAATATAATAAAATATTGTTCAGGCGAAGTAATAGTTTTAGTTATTGGTTCTGGATAAAGGAATATATTGGTTAAAGATGTATGAAAAACAAGAATAATAGTGAACTTATTGATTATATAGTCAATGATTTCAAAAGTGGTATTAAGCACGGAGTGCTTGTTGCTAATCTTACATTTGCACTTGCTAAAGAATATGGCATGTCGGATGATGAGGCGTATGAGCTTAAGCTGGCGGCAATGATGCATGACATAGGAAAGCTTAAGCTTTCAGAGTATCTTTATGGAAGAACGAATGAAAGTCTTCCAGAGGAAGAAAAAAAGTATATGAGCATGCACTCAAAGATTAGCTATGATGTATTGAAAAAGTATGATTATTCAGATAATATTATGAATATTGTACTATCTCATCATGAGTGTTACGATGGAAGTGGATATCCGGACGGACTTGCTGGTGAGGATATACCTGTCGGAGCGAGAATTCTGAAAGTCACAGACGAATTTGCAGCTCTTATATCAGACAGACCTTATAGAAAAGCATTTGATATAGATACGGCTGTTTCAATTATGATAGATGAAGTGAAAAATGTCGATATGAAAGTCTTTATATTATTTCAAAGGCTTATTCACGAGGATTCAACACTTGAACTTATAAAGAACAGCACAATAGATATTGATGATTTGGATATAAGTGATATACTAGGTATTTAGACAGGCGAGTACTGAGTAGAATTTGTTTTATTGAATTTTATCAGTAATTAAATATTTACAGGAATGAGGTAATTATCGATGGCAGAGTCAATGGTTGGCTTAAAAAGAACACACAGATGTACAGAAGTGTCAGGTGCAGATATAGGAAGCACTGTTACAGTTATGGGTTGGGTGGCTAAAAGACGTAATCTTGGTTCACTTATATTCGTTGATTTAAGGGACAGAAGTGGCATTTTACAGATACTTTTTGATGAGAATATCATAGGTAAGGAAGGCTTTGATAAGGCATATACTTTAAGAAATGAATTCGTAATCGCAGTAGTTGGTAAGGTCGTAAAAAGAAGTGGTGCAGTTAATGAAAATCTTAAGACTGGTGATATCGAAATAGCAGCAGAGTCTTTAAGAATTCTTTCTGAATCTGAGACACCTCCTTTCCCTATTGAGGAAAATATTAACACTAAGGAAGATATAAGACTTAAGTATAGATGTTTAGACTTAAGAAGACCAGATATTCAGTCAAATATTATTATGAGAAGTAAAGTTGCAACTCTTACAAGAGCATTTCTTGCTAAGGAAGGCTTCCTTGAAATCGAAACACCTATGCTTACTAAGTCAACTCCGGAGGGAGCAAGAGATTATCTTGTACCTAGCCGTATACATCCAGGTAAGTTCTATGCACTTCCACAGTCACCACAGCTTTTTAAGCAGATGCTTATGTGTTCTGGCTATGACAGATATATGCAGATAGCAAGATGCTTCAGGGATGAGGACTTAAGAGCTGACAGACAGCCAGAGTTCACACAGATAGATATGGAGTTATCATTTGTTGATGTTGATGATGTAATCGATGTTAATGAAAGACTTTTAGCCTATCTTTTCAAGGAAGTGTTAGATGTTGATGTTAAGCTTCCTATCCAGCGTATGACATGGCAGGAAGCTATGGATAGATTCGGTTCTGATAAGCCGGACTTAAGATTCGGTATGGAACTTAAGAATGTTACAGATATAGTTAAGAACTGCGGTTTTAGCGTCTTTACCGGAGCTATTGAGAATGGTGGTTCTGTACGTGGTATTAACGCAGCAGGACAGGGAAGCATGCCTCGTAAGAAGATAGATGCCCTTGTTGATTTCGCTAAGGGTTATGGAGCAAAGGGGCTTGCCTATATAGCTATCCATGAAGATGGTTCACTTAAGTCTTCATTCTCTAAGTTTATGACAGAAGATGAGATGAATGCACTTGTTGAGGCTATGGAAGGTAAGCCAGGAGATCTTTTACTTTTTGCAGCTGACAGAAACAAGATTGTATGGAATGTACTCGGTGCATTAAGAGTTGAGCTTGCAGGACAGATGGGACTTCTTGACAAGAGTGATTATAAGTTCCTCTGGGTAACAGAGTTCCCACAGTTTGAATGGTCAGATGAAGAAGAGAGATTCGTAGCCATGCATCATCCATTTACTATGCCTATGGATGAGGATCTTGATAAGCTTGAGTCAGACCCGGGTTCAGTACGTGCAAAGGCTTATGATATAGTTCTTAATGGTACAGAAATCGGTGGTGGTTCAGTAAGAATCCATCAGGCTGATGTACAGTCAAGAATGTTTAAGGCACTTGGTCTTACAGATGAAGTTGCTAATGAGAAGTTTGGTTTCTTACTTGATGCATTCAAGTATGGAGTACCACCACACGCAGGACTTGCATATGGTCTTGACAGACTTGTTATGCTTATGGCAAAGAGAGATTCAATAAGAGACGTTATAGCTTTCCCTAAGGTAAAGGATGCAACATGTCTTCTTACTAACGCACCTGATGTTGTAGATGCAAAACAGCTTGAAGATTTATCTATCAGCATTACAGAGTCAGAACAGGAATAATATTTTTAAGAGCGTTTGAAGGTGTTTAATGGACATTTTCAAACGCTCTTTTTTAAACTATATTTAAGACAATGCTTTGTAAAAACTAGACAAAAATAATGACTTTATCGGCTTTTTTTCAGCAAAAATATTGCATTTAGATAATCGTGGGTATATACTTTTTTTATAAATCTTGGCAAAACTATAACAGAAACTATAACAGAAACGGGAGAAAAATTATGACAGAGAATCAGTATGTAAGGGCAAACAGGACTGTTTTATTTACAGTCCTCATAGTATTTGGTTATATTGCGCTGACAGTGATGGCAGCATTAGGAGTGAGTGACGGACATAACAAAGGAAAGATTTTAATACAGTTTGTTGTGGCACTTGCGGTAATTATTGTATCAATAGCTGCTTATATTCTAAAGAAGCAGACCAGAGTGTGTGAATTAACGATTGCGGTATCAATAGCACTTGGATATGTTGTTCTTATACTGCTAAATTCAACTGATGGTGTATGGACATATGTACTTCCTTTGATCATGGCTTCGATGGTATATCTTAATGAGAAATTAATATTGTGGGCTGATGGCGTTGCGATAGCTGCTAATGTCATAAGACTTATTATGGATTATGATATGGATAATGAAATGGTTATGACAAGCAGGGTTCTTGCTATATTAGTATTGTTTGTTGTTACATGTATATCTCTTAGTGTAACAAAGCTGCTTAAGCAGTTTTTTGCAGAGAATATGAACAAGATAGAAGAAGCAGCAGTTATACAGAAAGAGAATAACGAGAAGATGGTTATTGTAGCTGATAATATAACCAGACATTTCGGACAAGCTATGGATATGCTTGATGAGTTAGAAAAGAGCATAGATATAAGCCACAGTTCAATGAAAGATATAGCAGAAAGTACAGAAAGCACAGCAGAAGCCATACAAAGACAGGCAGCTATGTGCGCAGAGATTCAGGAAAACACTGATATTGCTGAAAAAGAGATAAGTGAGATGGTTGAGGCCTCACACAGGACAGATGAGACTGTTAATGACAGTAAGGCTATAGTGGTTGAACTTAAGGAACAGGCACAGAATGTACATGATGCAAGCAATATAATTGTAGATGTGATTAACAGTCTTACAGAAAAGGTTGATGATGTACAGGGATTTATTGGTTCTATTGTAGAGATTTCAAGCCAGACTAACCTTCTTGCATTAAATGCTTCAATAGAAGCAGCAAGAGCAGGAGAAGCCGGAAAGGGCTTCGCAGTAGTAGCAGAAGAGATAAGACAGCTCTCAGAACAGACTAAGAATGCATCTTCAAGCATAACAGATATAATCAATAATCTTTATGAAGATACCAAGAAAGCTAATGAGAGCATAAAAGCATCAGTTGAGTCAGTTAATAAGCAGAATGAACTTATTGATAATACAAGAGTGACTTTTGAGGACGTAGGAAAAACAGTTGACAATCTTATGAACAATATAGATTCTGCAGAGCAGAGCATTAACAAGATACTGGATTCAACTTCTGTTATTTCTGATAATATTTCACATTTATCAGCAACAGGAGAAGAGGTAGCAGCAGCTTCGACTGAAGGCTTAAGAGTATCTGACACAACAGTTGAAAGCATGAAGAACTGTAAGAGTATATTACATAACATATATCTTCTTGCAGAGGACTTAAAGAGTTCAGTAGATAACTAAATGGATTGTAAGAGATTAAGCAGATTACAATGTATTGCAAGACCAGCAGTTGATTATTATAAGTTGTAATTAATAATATAATCAGGATGGTTTTGCAGAGTTATTAATATTTATAAGACAACAGTATGTTTATTATAAGGAGTGCAAATGACATTTTATGTCTGCATTATTTATAAAAGACAGCTGTTGTTTTTTTATGTAATAGGGAATTTCGATAGAATTTCCTATACATAAAAGGTGTTATGTGCTGATGATGCACGCTTGCACGAAGATGTAGGTTGTCGCAAGCGACAGTGCTCAGTGCGAGAAGGTGTTTCATATATTTTATTTATATAGGAATATTTTATGCTTGACTTGAAGTTAACTCTAAATGCTATTATCAAAATGTAGAGTTAATAATCAGGTTTAATTAATAATTATATGAGGTGATTAATTATGAGAAGAAATAATATTAGAAAAACAGAGGCACTTATAATGGCATTTGCATTATCAGCAAGCCTGTTGTTAACAGGTTGTGGCAATAGTACTGGTAGTAAGAATACAGCTTCTAATAATGCAAGCATTGTAAGCAGTAGTAACAGCGTAGACAATAATAATGGCAGTGGTGATAACAAAAATACTAATGGTGACAGTGTTAATGGGAACAGCAGTACAACAGATGAAGCTGGAGTTAATCACGATTATCCGGTAATGTTGTTCTCTTATGATAAGAATGATACTAATTATGAAGAACCAGAAGCGTTTAATTCAGAACATCTTGGCGGCAATTATGGTGAGATTGAGAAGATAGAATATTATTCTACAACTACTAATGCTACAAGAAATGCCAATGTGTATCTTCCATATGGATATGATAAGAGTAAAAGCTATCCTGTAGTATATCTTCTTCACGGAATGAGTGGAACATATGAAGATTACAGGGTTCTTGGTGCAAGACCAACAGCACAGAATATTGTGTATGAATACAACCGCAACGATATGATATTAGTAAGCTTTACTGTATTTACGGATGTTGACGGAAAGCAGGAATCTGATTATGGATTTTCAGATTTAACTGCAAGATATGATGCCTGTGAAAATGATGTGATTAATGCTCTTATTCCATATATTAATTCGCATTATTCAACTAAGATAGGCAGGGAATACACAGGAATTGCGGGATATTCATTAGGTGGACGGGAAGCTCTTTATTTATGCTTTGCACACCCTGATATATTTGGGTATGTAGGTGCATTTGAGCCTGTTGGAGGAGTTGTTAATACAGGGAGCGGTGAAACATTATATGGCAACAGGGGATATCTTCTTCCTGAGCTTGTTAAGGAAGGCGGGGAAGCACCACTTCTTACACTTATAGTAACAGGTGATGAAGATCCATATTGCAGGGTATCATCAGAGAATTATTCAAGATATATGACAGAACATTCAATTGACCATATATTCTATTACAGACACGGTGGACACGAGGCAGGTGTATGGAATAATGGCTTATATAACTTTCTAAGGCGGATATTCTAATGAAGATTGTATTAAATAACTTAATTATTGTACAAATGTATAATTATACATTGACTTATTGCTAAATAATCTATAAAATTAATAGTTATACAGGTTGTATAACTACAACTATAGAAAATGGAGGTTGTAATATGTATTCATTTGATGAAGTATTGAACTATGATCCAGAATTAGCTAAAGCTATGGATGATGAATTAGCAAGACAGAGAAGCCATATTGAATTAATAGCTTCTGAGAACCTTGTAAGTAAAGCTGTTATGGCAGCTATGGGAAGCCCTCTTACTAACAAGTATGCAGAAGGATATCCTGGAAAGAGATATTATGGTGGCTGCGAATATGTAGATGTTGTTGAAACACTTGCAATTGAGAGAGCTAAGAAGTTATTTGGTTGTGAATATGCCAATGTTCAGCCACATTCAGGTGCACAGGCTAACCTTGCAGCATTCTTTGCTATGGTAGAACCAGGTGACACTGTTATGGGTATGAGCCTTGACTGTGGTGGACACCTTTCACATGGTTCACCAGTTAATATCTCTGGTAAATATTTTAATATAGTTCCTTATGGTGTTACAGCCGAAGGCTTTATAGATTATGATGAAGTATTAAGAATAGCTAAGGAATGTAAGCCAAAGATGATCATTGCAGGTGCATCTGCATATGCAAGAGTTATTGATTTTAAGAAGTTCAGAGAGATAGCTGACGAAGTTGGTGCTTATCTTATGGTAGATATGGCTCATATTGCTGGTCTTGTAGCAGGTGGAGAGCATCCAAGCCCTATCCATTATGCTGATGTAGTTACAACTACAACTCATAAGACATTAAGAGGACCAAGAGGTGGTATGATCCTTTCATCAGCAGAAGCTGCTGAAAAGTTTAAGTTTAACAAGGCTGTATTCCCAGGAATCCAGGGCGGTCCACTTATGCATGTTATTGCTGGTAAGGCAGTATGCTTAAAGGAAGCACTTGATCCAAGCTTTAAGACTTATGCTAAGAACATTGTTGACAATGCACAGGCTCTTTGTACAGGACTTATGAACAGAGGCTTTGATATCGTATCTGGTGGTACAGATAATCACCTTATGCTTGTTAATCTTTTAAGCAAGAATAAGACTGGTAAGGAAGTAGAAAAGCTTCTTGATGCAGCTAATATTACATGTAACAAGAACACTATCCCTAACGATCCAGCTTCACCATTCGTAACAAGTGGTATCAGACTTGGTACAGCAGCAGTTACAACAAGAGGCTTCAACACAGCAGATATGGATGTAGTAGCAGAAGCTATTGCTTTACTTGTTGATGATGTTGATGCTAATCAGGCTAAGGCTATGGCTATGGTTAAGGAACTTACAGACAAGTATCCTCTTTATGAATAATGCTGGAATATATAAGAAATGAACTTCTGGGGATGACTGATAAAGGAGAATATGCAGCATTTACATCCTCACTTATTCCTGGCTGCGATAATATAATAGGAATAAGACAGCCGGTATTAAAGCAATATGCAAAACAGCTTATAAAAGAGAACAAGGATTTCCGGCAGCTGCTTAGTGAACCAGATATTTATCAGGAAGAAACGCTGCTTAGAAGCTACATAATAGGAATGGGAACAGCGAAGGAGAAAGACTTTAAGAAGGCTTTAAAAGACTTCAATGCATTCGTTCCTCTTGTGAACAACTGGGCTGTAAACGACAGCTTTTGTGTAGAATTCAGGGTTATGGATATGTTTCGGGACGAGTTTCTGCCATACATAAAGGAATGTATAGAATCGTGTGATGAATACAGGGCAAGAGTAGGTCTTATAATGCTGTTGGACCACTACTTAAAGGTCGATATGCATGGTATGAAAAGACCGAGAATGAAAAAGGTTACTGTTAAAGATATAGAAAGCACAGATGAAAGAAATTGTGATAATGGTTTATATCTTGACGATATATTTTCACTCGTAAACAGGGATTTTTCAACCTATGGATATTATACACAGATGGCAGCAGGCTGGCTTCTTGCAGAATGTTTTGTTACATTTCCAAAAAGAACGTGGGAATATCTTACAGATACCGACTGCTTAAAGTTAGATAAGCTGTCATATCAGAAGGCGGTACGCAAGATATGTGAATCGCTCACGCCGGATAAAGAAGTTAAATTAAAAGTTAAAAAGGATCTGAA
>UMFU01020749.1_pt1 | contig 14407 bp, 11 predicted proteins | sample 1965091 | NCBI WGS metagenome assembly UMFU01 (sample SAMEA4836054, study PRJEB28245) | human gut metagenome | biome: gut microbiome; material: fecal sample | place: Denmark | collected 2008
CATTGTTTGATAAAGCTGATAAATATATGTATGATAATAAACAACGCAGCAAAATGGGAAAAACTGTCTGAACAATATAGCAAATATATTTCAAAGTGTGAAAAATAGTAATATATTGTGTTGAAAAAATAAAATATTATATTATAATAGATATTATAGCGCATATTGTATATGCTTATGGGTTATACATGTATTACATAAGAAGGGGGTCGGATAGATGACTATTGAAAAAAGAAAGTCAAGAAGAACAGATATAAGTGTAATGATATCGATAAGACAGCTTGGTGATAAATTTGTATCAGGATATTCACCAGATACAGTTGAGGTTCACGTAATAGATATTTCGCAGGATGGTATCGCATTTGAGTCAGACCATAATTTCAAGAAGAATTCGTACTACGATACTGTAATTACACTTGCCAATAAGGAGTCTATTTCAACAGTCATAGAGATAGTCAGGGATAAGAATGATGGTGATAAGGATACCGTCTATGGCTGCAGGTTTATCGGCATCAGTCCAGAGGACAAGTTCAAGATAAGTGTGTATCAGATAGTTGATGACAGTCAGAGAGAACGTGCTGAATAATATTGATATATAATTTTTATTAAATAAAAGGGGCTGTCGCACGAAGCACTATTCATACAATATGTAGATATTAAATCTGTTATTAGTATCTGCATATTGTATAGATTATGCTTAATGCGACAGCCCCTCTTATTTATATTTATATTATCAGCTATAAATGAGCAAATACAGAAAAATGCTCAAAAATAATTTGTTTTTGTTTATGTCTCAGATACATTTTAATAGATTATGAAAAATCTTTTTTCTAACGCGGACATACCTGTGCAATATTTTAAATTTGCTCATTAGTTATTATTATCTTGCTGACTTATTGTTAGTTACATTTGTAGCTGCGTTCGTAGTTTTATTTGAGGCAGCAGTTTTGGTTGTGTCGGTAGTTTTACCTGTAGTTGATGAGCCTGAGCTGTTTTTATTATTTAAAGGGTCCATTGTTTCTTTGGACGATTCGTGTGTGCTTACATATTCATCAACATCAAATACCTCACCGTCAAGAATTTTGTTCATCATAGCAGTAGCATTTTTAATATCATCTACATAAGGAAGAACGATTGAAGCATTATATGCGCCAACGACCTCTAAGTGCCTCTTTTCGTCAGTAGCACCGTTTATTCCATAAGACTGTATATTCCAAGGGGTGTTGTTGCTTAACTGGGCTTTTACAAGTTCAGATATCGCCTTGTTAGGAATATTAGTAAGGAACAGGTCACTTACAGCCTCCATAACAGCCGAATACTTTGTAAGTATTGCTGGTGACATGGCTTTCTGGATAATTCCCTTTATAACTGCGGTCTGGTTACGGCCTCTCTGGAAATCACCTGCTGCGAAGGCTTTTCGTTCTCTTGCAAATGCAATGGCTTTATCACCGTCACACTCATTTTCACCTTTTACAAAATGGTAGGAAACAGGTGCGGCCTCCTCTCCGTTAGTGAATTCTACTTCGGAGTCGATAGTTATTCCACCAAGGGCATCTACAACGGACTTACTTCCAAGAAAGTTAATCTTTATATAATAATCTATGTTAATGCCATAGAGGTTTTCAAGGGCTTCCATAGACTTATCTATACCATAACCTCCTGCATGCGTAAGCTTGTCGTAGCCTGTAACTCCACTGTTGTTAGAGATAGGAATATAGGAGTCTCTAGGAGTTGTCACAAGAAGAACCTGCCTGGTTTCTGGATTGACAACAACAAGGATATTAACATCGCTTAATGCATTGTCAGTAAGTGCCTTATCTTCACCATCATCGCTGGATATTCCTGAAACATATATTATAAATGGGTCTTTAGCTGCATTTATATTGGAAGCATCAAGTGCAACTTCCTTTTCATAGCGGTAAGTTTTTATAATCTTAATATTGCTTTCAAAGTCTTCATAATCTTGTGTAATCATACTTATCATCGAGTGGTTTATGACAATAGCCTGTACATCTTTTCCAGCATAAAAATCATCGATGAGTTCATTCCATGTTTTATACTTTGACATATTAAGGGTATGACCGGTTTCAGACTGGATACTGTCAATGGCAGTCGGAATATTTTCGCTTGCAGCTACTGAATTATAAGCATACTTATAGTTTACTGTATCGGAAATGTTAGCTGCCTTATCGTGGGCAAGTACACACACATCTACTATATCAACTGAAGTTTCTGTCTTTCCAAGCTTTGACAGCACGGCATCAAACTTGGCAGTAAAAAGGTATGAAAACAGTATGAAGACGGAAAGCATAACAGATATGAACTTTCCAAGCATGTGTGACCTTGAAAACTGTGCTGTAAAGTCATACAGTAGTATAAGAACAAGAATTACATTTATAATGATAAGGTACTTCATAGGGAGTATATCAAGCCTGAATATAGTAATCTGAAAAAGAACAGTCAGTACTAACTGTATACAGGCAAGTAAAATTCCTATGACAAGAGCCCATCCACGGCGCTTTCTGCGGCGTTCAAGCTTAGAAAGCCTGATATTGGGTCTGAATAAATATTTTAAATCACTTTTTGAGGGTGATGGTTTTGACATAATTATCTCCATTCTGCACATATATGTGTGTGCTAAATTTTATATATTTTAACACACATATTATGTCGGGGTCAAAAGATAATTGGAGATTTTTGTAAAGAATGGAAAAATTTAGTGTAAAAAATATTAAATAAAAATGAAAACATAACTTTCAAGTTGGTAAGCCATATGTTATTATATTAGATAACGTAAACAAAAAAGGAGTAAACAAATGAACGAAAACAATCAGACTGTTGTTCGTGATGCACGAAAGTTAGGTATTCCTAAGATGCTTATACTTGGTATACAGCATATGTTCGCGATGTTTGGTGCAACTATTCTTGTGCCAATCCTTGTGTCAGGTTACTTTCAGGCAGCATGTAACGAACCATTATCAAGGGGACTTACTGTCTCTGTCACACTGTTTTGTGCAGGTGTAGGAACACTTATATTCCACGTATGTTCCAAGTTTAAGGTGCCAGCCTTTCTTGGCTCATCTTTTGCATTTTTAGGTGGCTTCTATACTGTTGCCAACTTAAACAGTGGAATGTATGCAGATATGGGAGCTAATGAAAAAGCAGCCTATGCATGTGGTGGTATTGTAGTTGCTGGTATCTTTTATCTTGTTGCGGCACTTATATTCAAGATTGTAGGTGTAAACAGGGTTATGAGATTTCTCCCACCAGTTGTTACAGGTCCTATCATTATATGTATCGGACTTTCACTTGCATCATCAGCTATATCTAATGCCTCAACTAACTGGATTCTTGCCATAGTTGCACTTGCAGTTATTATAATATTTAACATATGGGGCAAGGGAATGTTTAAGATTATACCTATTCTTATGGGGGTAGTTATATCTTATGTATTCGCACTTATACTTAATGCATTCGGTGTTACTAATGCAGATGGTTCAGCGATACTTAACTTTACATCTATATCTTCTGCAAGCTGGATAGGTATACCTCAGTTCCAGTTATGTAAGTTTGATATTACATCTATACTTGTTATGGCACCTATCGCTATAGCAACTATGATGGAGCACGTTGGTGATATGTCAGCTATTTCAGCTACAGTTGATGAAAACTTTATAGCAGACCCAGGTCTTCACCGTACACTTATGGGTGATGGTCTTGCAACTGCATTTGCAGGTTTCTTAGGTGGACCAGCCAACACAACATATGGAGAAAACACAGGTGTTCTTGAGCTTTCAAAGGTATATGACCCTAGGGTTATAAGAATAGCAGCAGGACTTGCCATTGTATTATCTTTCATACCTAAGTTTTCAGCTGTTATCTCAACTATGCCAGCCGCTATTATCGGTGGTGTATCATTTATGCTTTATGGTATGATATCAGCTATCGGTGTAAGAAATGTTGTTGAGAATAAGGTCGACCTTACAAAGTCACGTAACCTTATAATAGCAGGCGTTATATTCGTATGTGGACTTGGTTTCTCAGATGGCCTTACATTTACAGTAGCAGGAACACATATCACACTTACAGCTCTTGCAATAGCAGCTATAGCAGGTATTCTTCTTAATGCTATATTACCAGGCAACGATTACAACTTTGGTGTTAATCCAGAGGGCGACCAGAGCCGTGGAGTGTATGTAAGTAATACAGATAATAAGTAATTTATTGAAAATGTTGTTTTAGGATTGCTGCTGGATAGTAATGTTTATATGGAATTAGTGGCTGCGCGCATACGGTCAACATTCTGTATATTATATGAAATGTTCAGGAGTCTAATTAATTATTATAAAGATGTGCGCAGAAATGAGGATTGTTATGAATTTTAAAGATGAAAAGAATATTACAATATTTGAGCATCCACTTATCAAGCATAAGATTTCACTTCTTCGTGATAAGAACACAGGTACTAATGAGTTCAGAAAGTTAGTCGAAGAGATAGCTATGCTTGAAGGTTTTGAAGCTATGTGTGACCTTGAAGTTCAGGATGTGGAGATTGAAACTCCTATCGAAAAGTGTATGACACCTATGATAGCAGGCAGAAAGCTTGCCGTTGTTCCAATACTTAGAGCTGGTCTTGGTATGGTATCAGGCATTCTTGCACTTGTCCCAACTGCCAAGGTAGGTCATATCGGTATGTACAGGGATGAAGAAACTCTTGAACCACATGAATATTACTGTAAGCTTCCAAAGCCAATTGAGGAAAGACTTATCGTTGTAACAGATCCTATGCTTGCAACTGGTGGTTCGGCTATTGATGCTATCGACCAGATAAAGAAGCACGGCGGCAAGAAGATTAAGTTTATGTGTATTCTTGCAGCAGAGGAAGGCCTTGAAAGACTTCATAAGGCTCATCCAGATGTTCAGATATATGTTGGACAGCTTGATAAGAAGCTTAATGAAAATGGATATATATGCCCTGGACTTGGTGATGCCGGGGATAGAATATTTGGTACTAAGTAGGGTAATTAATGATTACTAATTAGGACTGGTTAATATAGTTAGTTATGTTGACGCTGCCATTCAGATGCGCCGTCCTTGGCGCGGCTTCATTTGTGGGTACATCTTTGTACCCACATAGCTGTGAATTAAGGGAAAGTATAAGAAACAGCACAATCCGCTTTCAAGTGTGTCCTACATTATATGCATAACAGTCTTTGCGTTCCTTATCTCTGTCTTTGGTATAATCTAATAAATATAAGTGATGTAATTCACTAAAATTATTTACTTATAAGCAATAGCTGCTTCTGCCTTTTCTAAATCTTCTTTTGAGTATCTGGTTAGTATCTGTTCTTTGGTTACGCCGAATTCAAGTCCACTTTATAGGGTATATTTTACTCAACACCTTGTTCAATGCCTTATTCGATACCATATTTAATGCCTTTGTTTTTTCCACGTTCCATCCATTCAGCTTCTAATTCTTTAAATGCATTACACATAATATTCCCTCCTAGTCAAATGTTCGTTCTGACTACTGTATAGATTTAATATTTTTATTATAAAATTGGAGTCTGTCGGAAGCAAGTAGCAGGATAGAATTTGATTTTCTAAAAACTTAAAGATGAGAAGGCAAAGTATTATTTATAAGGTATACATTTGGAATATACAAAAAGTAAAAAATGTGTTAAAATATAAACAAAGCTAGTGATGCGTAAAACACATACAATTAAATATACGAAAGGGGTTTGATTATGAAGAAACAAGAGAATATATCAATAAAGGCAAAGCTGCTGGGAAGCATTATACCGGTAGTTGTGGTTATAGTGCTCGCGCTTGTGCTTATATCGTATCAGGCATCGGCGGGAATTATTGAGAAGGATTCGCAAAATCTTCTGGAATCGTCCGTCAGTAACCAGTCATCTAAGATAGAGGCATGGCTTAATGAAAATATTGCATCTTTCCAGATGGCTAAGACTACTATAGAGAAAATACATCCAGACGATGCACAGTTAAAGACTATTCTTGACGGATATTATGGTTATAATGACAATTATCCGGACGGTCTTTATGTAGCTGATTCTAATGGCAATATGATAACAGCTACGGGTTCATCCAAGAAGGATACTAATCCTACACAGAGCACATGGTATAAGGAAGGTCTTACAAGAGTTAATATGGCAGTAGGTTCAGCCTATAAGGATGCCACAGGAGCCAATGTCATAAGTGCTTCGGGTATTCTTGATGATGGAACTGACAATATAAGAGTTATATCAGCAGATATGACACTTGACAGAATAGCTATTATCGTTAATTCATTCATAGATATGGATGATGCAGAAGCATTTCTTGTAGATAAGAATACAGGAACTATACTTGCTAACAGAGAGTCTTCACTTATATCACAGAAGTTAGGAGCATCAGGTCAGAGCGAATATTACAGCAAGGTAGCAGAAAAGGTGACAGATAAGTCTTACGACTTTACAACGATTGATGGCAATATGACAGTGTTTAAGGAGGTAGATGGTACCGACTGGCTTCTGGTTTCATATATTCCTAAAGATGTGGTACTTGCAGACCTTATTAATCTTAGAACTATTATGATTATAGTTGGCATCATCAGTGTAATTATACTCTGCATACTTGTTGAGCGTATGACACATGTTGTTGTAAAGCCGGTTAAGCAGATGACTAATGCGATTACACAGATGGCATCCGGTGACTTTACAGTGGCTATAGCGGCTAAGGGCAGGGATGAGATAGCCCAGATGGGTTACAGTATTCAGTCGTTTTTAGAGTCAATGAAGCAGATGATAGCCCAGATAGGCAAAGTATCAGACAGACTTAATGAACAGGCAGGTTCAAGCAAGAGCGTATCGGCTGAGATGAATATGGCTGCGGATATACAGTCAAAGTCTATGATGGAGCTTAATGATACAGTAGACCAGCTTTCGGTGTCTGTTAATGAGATAGCCCAGAATGCTACACAGCTTGCAGGAGTTGCTGCTGAAACAAAGCAGGATGGTGATTCTGTTGACAGCAAGATGAGGCAGACTGTAGAGGTATCTAAGAAGGGCAGACAGGATATGGAGCAGGTAGGCAATGCGCTTACAAGTATAGAAGAGTCCATAAGAAATCTTGAGAGTGCCGTTAATAAGGTTGGAGATGCATCTAAGGAAATTGTCAATATTATCAAGCTTATTGGCGATATAGCAGATGAAACTAACCTGTTATCACTTAATGCGTCAATAGAGGCAGCAAGAGCAGGAGAAGCAGGACGAGGCTTTGCAGTTGTAGCCTCTGAGATAGGTACGCTTGCGAATAACAGTGCTGAGTCCGTAGCTCATATTACTGAGCTTATCACAGAGATTAACAGACTTGTTGAAAATGCAGTAAGCCAGGCTGGAAGCAGTGTTGACGAGATAGCTGACAGTGCAATGCTCATACATACAGCAGTAGATACATTTAATACAATATATAACAATATTAATGATACTAATTCACTTATGGCTAATGTTGTTGAGAAGATTGGTCAGGTTGATGAGGTAGCAACTAATGTTGCGGCGATATGTGAAGAGCAGGCTGCAAGTTCGGATGAGATAATGGCAACATCTGAGTCTATGCTTGGACAGGCTAAGAATATTTCAAAGAACAGTGGACAGGTTGAGGTATCAGCGGAAGAACTGGCTGCATCAGCACAGCAGCTCTACAGCGAAATACAGCAGTTTAAGATCTAAAGTCTGTAAATACATATGGAGGTCAGACATGAAGAAAAAAGTATGTTTATTAATGTGTATAATAATGATAATTGGCTGTATGACTGGCTGCGGTTCTACAAGTAACGCATCGTCATCTTCCGCAGGAAGTGGAAGTGTCAAAATGCTTCTTACACTTGGAACAGCAGATGCTTTCAGAACACAGCTTGTTGAGAAGGCGAAGGAAACAGCAAAGCAATATAATGCACAGCTTGATGTATATGATGCCAATGGTTCTATTGAGAAGCAGGTTGAGCACATAAAGCAGGCTGTATCAGGAAATTATAATGTAATACTCTGTAATATGGTTGACAGTGATACAGCGCTTGAGTTAGAGGCACTTGCAGGTGACATTCCTATAGTATTCTTTAATACATCACCAGAAGACTCAAGACTTGAAGCAGGAAAGTATATGTATGTAGGTTCGGACGAAGAAACGGCAGGACAGTATCAGGCTGAGTATGTTCTTGATAAGTTAAAGTCATCATCACAGCTTAATATAGCTATAATAAAAGGACCATCAAGCCACTCTGCAACAAAGGGCAGAACCAATGCAGTCAGGGAAACACTTGATGCATCCGGCAAGAACATTAATTATGTGTTTATTGACCATGCAGACTGGGAACAGAGCCGCGCAGAGGAGCTTTATAATATATTTTTAAAGACAGGACAGAAGTGCGATGCTGTTATATGTAATAATGATACTATGGCACTTGGAATAGCAGATGCGTGCAGCAAGGCAGGCATAAGTTATCCTCTTATACTTGGAATAGATGCCACAAGTGACGGATGTAAAGCTATAGAGGCAGGAAGCATGTCATTTACAGTATATCAGTCAGCAAGCGGACAGGGCGAAAGACTTATCGAGGTTGCACAGGCGCTTGGTTCAGGCAGGAGTACCAAAGATATTGAAGGATTATCAGAGGATGGAAAGTATGTATGGGTTCCATTTGAGAAGGTTGATTCATCTAATGTTGCAAAGTATAAGTAATATTTGTCACGTTTAGGTGTTCACTGATAAGAAAATGTGTTATTATATGATGAAGCAGTGGTTTGGTATAAATCGCTGCTTCATCGTGTATAAAGGGTTATAGACGGATTAAATACAAAAAGAATAAAACAGGAGAGTATATTATGCCAGTATTTGACTTTAAAAATGCATCTAATTCATCAACATTTGAATGTACTTATACAACATTTAATTCAGATAACAATGTTGCAACACCAGAGTATCCAATATTTGTTCTTGATAACAAGGAACATAAGTGGGAAACTACATCAGTAGGAATGTTTGCTAATCCTTATAAGAAGACAGCATTTGAATTTCAGACAGAAGAGGGGAATATTCTTAGCAATATATTAAAGGTTGATGCAAGATTTACAGCACTTATCAAGTGGCTTGGCGAGAACAGAATTAAAGTTAAGCTTACAGGTGAGAATATTGAAGATGGATATGCTGTATACAGAATACAGGAGATTGCATTTAACAACAGCCAGAAGTTATCATCTGAGGATGGTTTCTTACAGTATATGATAGAAAGACTTCTTGAGAGCAGTATTATAGCAGAAAATGTTGATGAGGACCTTGACGAGTCGGGCGACAGCATGAAGCTTACAAGCATAACAAGTATATCTGATTTTCTTAATTGTGCTGGCATGACACTTCCTGAAAATATAAGACTGTGGGCAAGACGTAATCTTGCAGTTGCACGTTCAAGTGAAGTGACACCAGAAGAAAAAAGACATGCACAGAGAGCGCTTTCTATTATGCTTAATATCAAGTGGAAGAGCAATTACTTTGAGTCGATAGACCCGGTTGAAGCAAGAAGAATACTCGATGAAGAACTGTTTGGTATGGAGTCAGTTAAGCAGCGTATTATAGAAACTGTTATTCAGATTAACCGTACACATACACTTCCTTCATATGGAATTCTGCTTATAGGACCTGCCGGAACAGGAAAGTCACAGATAGCATATCTTGTTGCCAAAATCCTTAAAATGCCTTGGACAACTCTTGATATGAGTTCTATTAACGATGCCGAGCAGCTTACCGGTTCATCAAGAATATACTCAAATGCAAAACCAGGTATTATTATGGAGTCATACAGCAACGCTGGTGAGTCTAATCTTGTATTTATTATAAATGAGCTTGATAAGGCCACATCTAGTAATGGAAATGCTAATCCTGCAGATGTGCTCCTTACATTGCTTGATAATCTTGGATTTACAGATAACTATATGGAATGTCTTATTCCTACATCCGGAGTATATCCTATAGCAACAGCAAACTATAAGGAACAGATAAGCGCGCCGCTTCTTTCAAGATTTGCAATAATAGACATTCCAGATTATACAAGAGAAGAAAAGAAGACTATATTTACAAAGTTCTCACTTCCTAAGGTACTTAAGAAGATAGGGCTTCACGAAGATGAATGTACTATACTTGATGAGGGATTAGAGGTGGTTCTTGATATATTCAAGGATACTACAGGTATACGTGACCTTGAGCAGGCAGCGGAACATCTTGCAGCACATGCACTTTATCTTATCGAGGTTGAACATATGAAGAGCGTTACATATGATGCAGATATGGTAAGGAAGTTATTTGCGTAAAACAACTCGTTGTGCAAGATAAAAACAAAATATATATAAAAAGCAACAGAGAAATATATGATAGGTTTAAGGAAAATGTGAAGCCTTGAAATGCATATAAAAAGTAACAGAGAAATATAATATATGCTGGATATTAGGCACGAAAACTATGTGAAATTGGTATGACCGATGGAGGAACAGATAAATATATGTTAGGTTTCAGGAATATCGAAGATAATACATATAATGATATCAGGGAAAAGTCTCTTATGCAGTGGCTTGATGATATGTCAAAGCATGAGGATATCGCAGTAAGAGGCGGTGTAAAGCTTGCGAGGGAATATTATTCTTATCTTAAGGCTGAGAATGACAGACTTAAGGAGGAGAGCAGGTTAAAGAGCGAATATCTTAAGAAAGTAGCAGCAAAGAAATAAAATGTGTGAACGAAAATATATTTGTAAAATTATAAGTAATATTATTGTAATTATTCTGGTGGCTGGTATTATGACATACATGTCAGGCTGTGGAAAAAAGCAGGTGGATACTGCTAATATGGCAGATACTAGTATTAATGACAGTCAGTTAGTAGAAGATAAAGTAAGCAGCCAGAGTATGCAGTCAGAAGATAATTCGCAGACTATGGCAGAAGAAGAGACAGAAACAGAAAGTGAGCCGGAAGACCAGACAGAAGAAACAGAAAATACAGAAACTTCGCAGGATAGTGAAAGTGAAGCTTCTAGTAATCAGAAGGAAAATGTATCATCTGGAGGTACTTCTTCATCTGAAATAGAAGACAGTCAGGACAATGGTGATAATAATGCCCCAGAGGATAATAGTGATAGTGACTCTGGTTCACAATCTGATGATAACAGAATAACTATATGCATAGATCCCGGTCATGGTGGAAGCAATGAGGGAACCAAGGAAACTTATGATGGTTCACTTATTAAGGAAAAGAATATAACTATGGCAATATCAAGAAAGCTGAAGTATTATCTTGAACAGAATGATAATATAAGAGTAGTTATGACAAGGAATTCCGACAGTGATGTAAGTCTTAGTGGACGTATTGATTATGCCGCGAGCAATAATGCTGATTATGTAATTTCAGTCCATATAAACAGTAAAAGTCAGGATGTTATAGATGCCAGCGGTTGTATGGTGCTTATGAGCTGTAGCAGATATCAGCCGGCTAATGCAAGATTTGGCAGTATATATGACAGGGAAAAAAGTCTTGCATATTCTATCTTGTCAAGACTCAACAGTATCGGTATACCTATAGCGAATGATACATGGAATCCAGATGAGTATCAGGATGGAATTCTGCAAAGAGTGAATACAGCAGATGAATTATATCCAGATGGTTCTATGGCTGATTATTATGGTCTTATCAATGAGGGAACAAGAGCAGGTATTTCAACAATTATAGTTGAACATGCATTTTTAAGTAATGCAGGTGATTACAGAAACTACTTAAGTTCAGATGCACAGCTTGATGCACTTGCGAGGGCAGATGCTGCAGGAATACTGGATGTAGTGCTTAGATAATTAGGCGCCGTTATGTGAAAAGCATAGCGGCGTTTTTACGTGTAATGCGTTTTAAGCATAAAAATGTATTAACAATAGGTATTAGACATAGAGGATATAATAAGCTACATTAAATATGAGATACATGGTCAAAAATCCTTTTGACCCTAACATCAATATGTTATATTAATATATTTCATATATAAGCTATTGACTTAGAGTTAACTCAAAGCAGTATTATATGTATGAGATAAGCATTTATGATTAATCAGATTACTCCATGCTTCGCAATTCACGTAATCATTTAATATCTATATCATAATATGACATTTATTGGAACTTACATCAGGTATAATAATTAATGTTTACTGCGTATAAGTAAACGGAAAATGTATAATACTTGTGTATAGTGTGCGGGATTGAAGATGATGGCAGTGGATTGTCAGTAATACTGATATACCACAGAAATGGAGGTTATTGTGAGAAAGTTAAAAATATGCAAAGCTATTGCTGTTACACTTGTGGCTGGAATGATTATAACTGGTTATAAAGGAAGCATAACAAAGAGACACTATGAAATGGCATATGCTGGTAATGGAAGTTTTAATAGTGAAGTAAGCAGTGTTGTAGATATAGAAGATAATGCTGATGATAAAAATGCAAATGAAGATAAAGATTTTCTTATAATTACATGGGATGAAGAGAGTCAGGTTGTGGACAGGCTTGCAAATATTATGAATGCAGATATATATAAGCCACAGATTAGTGGAAGTTATATAAAGGTCTATGATGATATTGATATGTCAGCATATTCAACATATTTTGTTAATCTTAGCGGTGAAAGTAAGAAGAGTGTAAAGGTATTAGAGCAGCTAGCAGATGAAGGTTATCTTGATAAAAAGACAATAATACCTATATATGATTTGGATAATTCATTCTTTGGGCTTATAAGTGACCTCGAGGAAAGAACAGAGGAGTCTGTATGGCTTACAGGGGGAACGCTTGACTATGAGGCATCAGATGAAGAGATTAATAGATGGATAAAAGGACTTGGCCTTTTTTTTGTAAGTGATGCTGAATGTAGTGATGAAGCAGTAAAATGTACAGAAAATATAGCAGATACAGGATGCACCGGAAATGAAAAAAATACAGACGGTATAGAACAAAAAGGTTGCGTCAAGCAAAGCTGCACTGGCAGATAATTCAGATAAACTGGAATTTTATATTTTTTTGATAAATACGATATTGAATGATAATTACAGACTGATATAATAATGTAAGGGTTAAAGAGTTATTTATGTCAGCGTGATAAGACATTTCTAATCCAGAATATTATTATATGATTAACACTTGAAATGGAACAGATAACGGAAAGGAATACGAAAAATAATATGACAGATAAAAATACTGAAAAGATAAGCAACAAGTATTATACTGGAGAAAGACCGCTATTTAATAAGAGTAATCTTGAAATAGATAAAACTATATTCGGAGAGGGTGAATCGCCGCTCAAGGAGTCAGATAATATCAGGCTTAAGGACAGCAGCTTCCAGTGGAAGTATCCTCTGTGGTATGCAAAGGACATAACTGCCGATAACTGTACATGGGCTAAGATGGCAAGAGCCGGCGTGTGGTATACTGATAATATACTTATAAAGGATACATTTATAGAAGCACCAAAAAACTTCAGAAGATGTAAGGAGCTTACACTTTCCAATGTAGTTATGCCAAATGCAGAGGAAACCCTGTGGAACTGTGACGGTGTTACTATGGAAAATGTAAGTGCCAATGGCGATTACTTTGCGATGAATAGTAAAAATATGAAGATAAATAACTTTCAGCTTTCAGGCAATTATCCATTTGACGGCTCAGAAAATGTTGAGATACATAATGCCAAAATGCTGTCAAAAGATGCATTCTGGAATACTAATAATGTTACAGTATATGACTCTTATATATCAGGTGAGTATCTTGGCTGGAATTCTAAGAATCTGACACTTATCAACTGTACAATCGAAAGTCTTCAGGGAATGTGTTATATTGATAATCTTGTTATGAAGAACTGTACACTTATTAATACTACACTTGCATTTGAGTATTCTGCAGTGGATGTAGAGGTCAATGGTAAGATAGACAGTGTGTTTAATCCATCTAAGGGCATAATAAAAGCCGATGAGATAGGTGAGCTTATTATGCAAAAAGATAAGATTAATTCAGAGGATACAGAAATTATATGCCAGAATATTCATAAGAAAACAGATGTAATATCGTAAGTTTGTTAATATTAACGGCAAATTCATAAGCCTGAGGTTGTCATAGGATTACGTGAACTGCAAAATAATTGATACAAATGTTACAAAAAGGAGAATGTCAGTTGAATAGACACTCTCCTTTTCATAATAAAAATATATTATTTATCTACAAGCTTTTCAAACTCATCAATAGGTACAGGGCGTGAGTAGTAATATCCCTGGTGCCATGTTGCACCAAAATTTTTAATATAATTATCAACACTGGCATCTTCAATACCTTCAATACAT
>UMFU01023584.1_pt1 | contig 13583 bp, 19 predicted proteins | sample 1965091 | NCBI WGS metagenome assembly UMFU01 (sample SAMEA4836054, study PRJEB28245) | human gut metagenome | biome: gut microbiome; material: fecal sample | place: Denmark | collected 2008
GTGTTTCATGAACGAAATGGACTTTGAATAAATCTAAATAATGACATATAATAACATTATTAAATGAAAGAGAGGTAAATTAGATGGAAGTTGGAATGTTTACAATGAGTGAAATTGAAGAAATGATTGTACTAATGGATGGGTATGAAATTAATGGAAGTATATACCTGTTATATGTACGATGGATTCAAGGTTCTAATGATTGTAGAAAGTTGTTAGTGAATATCACAGAAAAATGGTATGTATATCCGCATGGACGCCCATCAATATGTACATTAGCATATATCAACACATTTAAACATTTCAAATTACGGGAGGAATGATATGACAGAATATGAGGAAAGTTATAAGAATTATCTTGCATGGCTCACTCCTCGTGAGTTATTGAAGGAATATAAGATCATGCGTTTCCCGTGGCGTTATCGGGAACGTAAGTGGATCAAAGAAGAAATAGAAAGTAGGTGCGTGTATTAATGTTGGATGCAATTTTGTGGTTTGGTTTTGGAGCTATATTAATTTTCCCTTATGGTGTATGGTGTGGAGCTAAATGGTCAGGAGGTTATAAAGGATGAATGGATTTTTTGACATTATTTTTGAGTGTAATTCACGTTATACTTGTACAGAGTGCAAATATAGAGATACATGTTATAATGAATTCCAGAGATGTTTTAATAATGCTATTCCATGCGAATTATGGCGATCAGTAACATGCTTTGACAACTTAATAAAATATGTTAATGAATGGAGGGAATACCAGAATGAGCAGACCGTTAAACAGTAAGAAGTCATGGTATAAGGTGTATATCAAAGAATTAAATACACCGAACATCCTTAAAAGTCAGTGTAAATATAAATGCGATTATCTATTAGTACGGGCATACACAGGAGCAGTCGCAATGGCAATCGTTCAGGACTATGTTGTGGAGTTTGAAGAAAAATTTCGTCCTGTATACTACAATAAATTAGAGGGAGGTGTTCCGATTGACAACAAAAAAGTCTTATTTGAAGAAGAGTAAACCGCAGGGATTGCTCAGGTCAAAAGACGATTATACACCGCTCGCGTTGGAACTAACGTGGGATATGAAAGACGTTAGAAAAGAGTATTCACGTTTAAGATCAATTTGGCGTAAACGTTATGAAAGATTACTGAAATCTGACTATAAAGATATTAACCTTGTAACAGATAGACCGATCTATCGTTACAAACAGTTGAAAGATATAAAAAGTGATAGAGAAATCTATCACTTGTTATCTGAACTGGCAACTATTATAGCATCAGATCGAACTACAGTAACAGGATTGAAAAAACAGGAAAAAGAACAAATGAAACACATTAATGATGTGTATGGAACAGAGTTAAAAACACATGAGGATTTACTAAATTTTGGGCGTTTTATGGAACAACTCAGAGATTTTGCATCAGATAGAATATATGATTCTGATTTTGCTGTTGATTTATATTCTGATGGTGAAAAGCTGAGTACAGGCAAAATGTTAGAGCTATATAAGGAATTTCTGAAAACAGGATCACGAAACATTTCAAAATTGAAATCTGGAATAGCAAAGAAAGAAAAAGTAAAACGTCAGAAAAGGAAAGCAGGTAAACGTAAACGTAGGAGGTAACACATGGAAAATCTGTATACTGTCGACACATATAATTATACTAGAATACAGAATTTACCATGTTTACACGATACCAGATCAAACAAAGGAAGTAAAAAAGCAAAAGGTTATAAAAATTGCCTGTGTGCTTTCGATATCGAAACAACTAGATTGGAAGATATCGAGCAGTCAATAATGTATATCTGGCAGTTTTCAATTCTTTTTCTTGATGATTTACATATTGATACGATAATTGGAAGAACGTGGACAGAATTTGAGTTATTTCTGGATAATCTTATGAATGACGATAACTACGCGTATTACATGATTTTTGTACACAATCTTTCATATGAATTTCAGTTTTTGCGTGGTATATATACATTTTCACCGGATGAAGTTTTTGCCATAAAATCACGAAAAATATTGAAATGTGAAATGTTAGAGCGTTTTGAATTTAGATGTTCATATCTGCAAACTAATATGTCACTAAATACGTTTACCTCAAAAATGAAAGTAAAACATCAAAAATTATCAGGTGAAAAATTTGATTACAGTAAAAAACGTTTTCCATGGACAGAACTAACCGATTATGAAATAAAGTACAGTACATACGATACAATCGGACTAGTTGAAGCAATGTATAAACGTATGATACTGTCAAATGACAATTTATATACACTTCCCTTAACGTCAACCGGTTATGTACGTCGTGAAACGAAAAAAGCAATGTATGGATGGGCCAGAAAACACAAGGATATTTTTCCGACTATAGATGTTTTCGATCTGCTAGAGGAGGCGTTTCGGGGTGGAGACACTCACGCTAATCGTTATTACTCAGGAACAGTGATACATGAAGACGGTAAAAAGATTCTGGGAATCGGTTCTTATGATAGATCATCATCTTATCCTGACGTTGTGTTGAATTGTGTTTTCCCTATGACACGTTTTGTTTATATCGGATCAATAACTGAGAATGACATAGAGAAGAAACTGGATAGAGGAAAAGCGCTATTATTCCGGTGTAAAATTATAGGCATTGAACAGATCGACAAGTATTACGGAGCACCCTATATTTCATATTCAAAATGTAGAAATGTTTCCAGTGAAACATTGGATAACGGACGTGTTTTAAGTGCTGACTATATCGAAACAACGCTCACTGATATTGATTATGAGATAATGAAACGTGAGTACAAATGGAAAAATTTAGAAATAACAGAGTGTTACGAAAGCAAATACGGATCACTGCCAGAACCGTTGAAAGACATTTTCCGTAAATATTATACAGACAAAACAGAATTAAAAGGCATAGTGGAACAGGAGCTTTTTTACAATCTGCAAAAGGCATTGCTTAACGCGGGTTACGGAATGATGGTACAGTCACCAGTAAAGCAATCATTAATATTTACAGAATCATCGGAAGATATATATACAGTTGATGAAAATGTTTCACGTGAAACATTACTTGCAAAATATAATAGAACTGCATTTCTTCCTTATCAATGGGGTGTATGGGTAACAGCATGGGCACGCCTGAGATTGAAAGAGGGTATAAACATAGTTGGAGATCGTTACGTTTACAGCGATACGGATTCAGTAAAATATATAAAAGTAAGAGGTGATAATATTGACGAGTTATTTGATAGATACAATTCTGAGAGAAAAGAGCAAAGTATCTCCAATTCCGCATACGCTACAGACTGTTATGGCGTTAAACATTATATGGGGGTGTATGAATTCGAGGATAAGTATATTGAATTCTCAACCATTGGTGCTAAAAAATATGTCTATAGAACTACAGACGGAAAACTACACGCAACAATCGCAGGAGTTAATAAAAAGCTTGCACCAGATGAGTTGGAAGAACATGGAGGAATTGAAGCTTTCAAAATTGGATTTACCTTTTTACGATCAGGAGGAACTGAAAGCGTGTACAATGACGTTCCTTATGGGGATTTCACCGTGGAAAATCATGTTTTAAAAATTACACAAAATGTAGTTATCAGACCGTCAACTTACACAATAGGAATAACAGATGAGTACCGTAGGATTTTGGCAGACGCAAGAACATTAAAAGAATTTAAAGAGACGTTTGACAAAAATTAACATATGTGTTATAATAATTCATGTAAAGATATTACAGGGAGGTGAGAACATGAAAATCACAAGAGAGTTAACAGTTAACAAAATTAATGTTATCTGCTATGATCCAGAGAACAAATGTGAGATTACAAAAGAATTAGTCTTAATTGGAAATCTCACTGACGATCAGATCAGCAAAGAGATCAAAAAAAGAAATTTTGGAATCGTTATCGATTGGGAGCGAAACGAGGAAGAAACTAAAATCTATGGCATGGATGCTGAGGTGTTCTTAATGCACGCAACTTTTACAAAATCACCAAAAGAAAAGGAGAACTAAATCATGGCAAAGAAACAGTATACTATTACTAAATCATCTTCCACACTTGACACATACACTGAGTATGACCTTATTGAATCACCTGCGATTGTAAGTCTTAAAAATGTTGAAAACAAAGGTCTTATTTGTGTTGGATCATGGGCAGAGTATCTTACCACCGACAATATCGGAAATGAAATCACCTGTATTTCAGTACAGGACGCAAACACAGGAGAAGTGTTTAGTGGTCAGTCGGCAACTTTTCGAGAGTCATTCTCAGATGTAGTTGACCGTATTTCCGATATGGAAGAAACTCCAGATATGTTTTTCATCGAGGTTCTTCACAGACAGTCAAAAGCAGGACGTGATTACCTAATTTGCGCGCTTGTGTCCCCAGATCGTGCGCTTGCCCGTATGGGATATACTGAGAAGAACATCCCCATGCCAGAGCCACAGAAATAATATGTTATCTTTATATGAGAATAGCGGGTATCTTTCGATACCTGCTATTTTAGGATATGGGCAAAAGTTCAATTATGTATGGGGCGGACGAGGTACGGGGAAAACATACGGAGGCCTCAAATACTGTATTGAACACAAGAAAATTTTCGTGTATATGCGATCCCTACAAGCGCAGGTTGATACAATTAAAATTCCAGAGTTATCACCTTTTAAAAAACTTAACAAAGACATGGGATGGTCAATCTATCCAAAAACGATTGGAAAAAATGTCGCAGGATTTTACAACACATACACAGATGATAACGGAAAACTGGTGTATACAGGCCAGATTCTAGGTTATGCAATCGCTCTAAATACGTTCGCTAACTTACGTGGTTTCGATGCTTCGGACGTAGAGATAGGAATATATGACGAGTTTATACCGGAAAAACGGGAACGTAAAGTTGAAAATGCGGGATATGCTTTCAAAAATGCATACGAAACAATGAACCGAAACAGAGAACTAGACGGAGAAAAACCTATTCAGTTTTTACTCTTTTCCAACTCAGAAAATCTTTCTTGTAATATGTTCATCGAAAACAACTTAATGGAAAAAGTATCTGCAATGGATATCAAAAAACAATCAGTATCAATCATGCAGGAAAGAGGGATCGGCCTTTTTAATTTATTCGATTCCCCTATTTCAGAAAGAAAAAAGGAAACAGCACTCTATAAAATGTCAGGAGCAGATTCCAATTTCAACCGCATGGCACTCGGAAATGAGTTCTATTCCGCGGATTATACAGGCATCAAACCGACAAATATTAAAGAATTAATCCCATTATGTCGCATGGACTCCATTACAATATACGAGCGTAAAAACAAAAATACGATATACGTCACACGGCATCACTCGGGTAATCCACCAACGTACACACAATCTGACAAGGATATAAAAGCTTTCCGCAGAGACTATGTGTACTTATGGGATATGTACTTATCCAATAAGATCACTTTCGAGGATATCACATCAAAATCACTATTTGAAAATTATTTCAAGGACAAGTATTGACTTGTCCTTTTTTCTATGCTACAATCTTTACCAGAAAGACAAGTGTTCGTGGCACACGTACAGCACGTTGGGAGCGTGGGATCATAATGATCCAATGTGCAAGAGTATGTACAGCTCAAGAATTTGTAGCACTTAATCTTTCAGCACATATGCAGAGTGTCAAAGCCTGCATATGTTTTGTTTCACGTGAAACATTTCTCACCTTTCTTTAATGTTTCACGTGGAACATATTATATGTTGTGCTAATATATAATGGAGGTGACATATGGACGTTAACTCGCTATCAACTCTTATCAGTAACATTGGTGTACCTTGCGCATGCCTTATTGCAACTTTCTACCTCTGGCAGAAAGAAACGGATGCTCACAAGGAAGAAATGAAAAACATGACGGATGCACTTAATAACAATACTCAGGCGATCACAAAACTCACAGATCACATCACAGGGAGTGAGAAAGAATGACGATTAACTACAATAAAAATATCAGAGGTGTGTATATCGTCGAAACGAACACAGAGCCTTTGATGATCAGGGCAGAGCCTAGTACAGACGGAACAGTTATCGCAGAAATGCCGAAAAAAACGAAATGCATCTGTCTAGGATGCTACTCCGGTGATTGGTATGCAGTCACATATGAACATGACGGTATCATTTCCACAGGCTTTTCTCACAAAAAATATCTCAGGAGGGATTACAAGATATGACATTAGACAACTTAATTACACTCATTTCAGCTGGATTCACAAAAGAAGAAATCCTCACAATGTCAGGCACAGCCACACAGCGTGCCCCACAGCCACAGCCACAGCCACAGCCACAGCCACATCCACAGCCACAGTCACAGCCACAGCCACAGTTCTATCCACAGAACTATCAGCAGGTACAGACACCTGTGCAGGGTGTACAGGGATATACACAGATGTTTCCACAGGCACAGGCACAGCCACAGACACAGGCATATCCGCAGACACAGCAGATTCAGCAGATCAGTGAACAGAATGATGTTCTGAGCGCTCTGAAAAGTCTCACAAGTGCGGTACAGAGTAATAACGTTAATCTGATGCAGAACACAGTTCCAAAACAGGTTACAACCGAAGATGCTATTGCAAGTATCATCAATCCACCAAACTATGAGGGATTAACAGGGGGTGAAAAATAATGGCAAATACATTAAGTTTCGATCAGATCAGCACAGTGCTGAATGACATTGTTAAACAGGCAACAGGTGTTGAAACTATGAAAGCAACGGATACAAGTTCTTTCGTGGCACAGGCACAGACAGCGTTACTTGTCGAAAATGACAGGATCATGAACAGTATTTCTCAGGTATTAGACAGGACTATTTTTTCTGTAAGACCTTACAATGCAAAATTTAAGGGACTGAGAAGAACCACACAGCAATGGGGAAACCATGTGCGAAAGTTGGGGATGCTGGATGATGACTGGGAAAACGATCAGCGTCAGCCCCTTGATGATGGCACAGTGGTCGACATGTACAAGATCAAAAAAGGTAAAGTTTTACAGACGAATTTCTATGGAGGTCAGGTATTCCAGAGACACAGAACGTACTTTCGAGATCAGTTAGATCAGGCGTTTCGTAATCCGGATGAATTCGGGCAGTTTATTTCCATGTATACTCAGAACACGATGGATATGATCGAACAGGCACATGAGAGCATGGCAAGAGCCTGCGTGGCAAACTATATTGGATCTAAAAACATCTGGCAGTCAGAAGTTACTGCAAGTACAGATGGGTATACCGGAGAGCATATTGTTAAGTTGCTCACGATGTACAATACCGAGAACGGAACAGAGTTAACCGCTAATGATGTAAGAAAAGCGGATAATTTCCCGAGTTTTTATAAATGGGCTTGCGCTAAAATCATGACTTACATGGACTTTTTCACAGAGAGAACAACCAGATTCCATGCGAATATCACAGGAAAAGAGATTGCAAGACATACTCCGCTGAGTATGCAGAACATCATGATTTTTAGCCCAGATCTTCATACCGCAGATACAACGGTTCTGAGTAACACGTTCCATGACCAGTATCTCAAAATTGCGACAAATGAAAAGGTTAATTTCTGGCAGACACTTGACAGTCCGATGGATATTAATGTAACGCCTTCCGTTATGATTCCGGATGGAAGTGTTAAAAAGGGAGATGCTCAGTCAATGAGAAACATCTTTGCCGTACTGTTTGATGAGGAGGCTATGGGGCTTACTACGATCAAACAATGGAGTAGCACAACGCCTTTCAATAGCGCAGGAGGTTACTGGAATATCTACTATCATTTCACAGATCGTTACTGGAATGATCTTACAGAGAATGGACTTGTTTTTGTTCTGGAATAGGAGGAAATAATAATGGCGGTAACAGTCAATTTTAAGACAGCAAGCAAAAGAGTTAATTCTACAGGAGTTGTCGGCGGTGATGTTACCGCCGTTTCCTGTAATATAAAGGAACCTTGTTCTATTGAAAATCCACAGATCATACTGAGAAATGGAGGCCGTGCCCCGTCATGGAATTACTGTGAGATTGGAGAATTTAATCGATCATACTGGGTTGAGGATTGGGAGTATAGAAACAATACATGGATTGCACATTGCGTGGTGGATGTGTTAGCCACGTATCGGGATACAATACAAGCTAGCAATTTGTTTTTTATTCGCAGTTCCACTAGTTTTGACGGCGATGTCATGGATACTTTATACCCAACATTGTCAACGCCTGTGAAGAAAAGAACAGTTGTTAACGAGGGTTTATTTCCGGTTGCTGAGTATGGACTTAATCAGGGGTATTTTGTCTGTGGAATTGTGGGAGAAGATGGACTTACAAATTTCTATGCTTTTATTCCCACTAATTTTGCAGATTTCTGTTCAAAGATATTTTCCACTCTTGACTGGGCGAACATCTCAGGTCAACAGATCACAGATAGTTTGCTAAAATGTTTGTTCAATCCGTTTCAATATCTGACAAGTGTCATGTGGTTTCCTTGTGAAAATGTTGGTGCAGGAAGTACGCAGGTTTCAGAGGTTAAGTTTGGTTTTTGGTCTTGCGATGTGACTGCATTGAAGTTGGGTAATAAGCCTTTTTATAGCAGGTCTTTTGACATACCAATTTCACAGCATCCACAGGTTTCACGTGGAACATTTCTCAACGCTTCTCCGTTCCGAAGAATTCAGTTAACTATAGATCCATGGGGAACGTTCGATATTGACGGCGGAAAAGTTGCAAGTGCTGAGAGCGTAACAGTCAGCGAAACTATTGACTGTATGAGCGGAGTTGGTGTTATGTCAGTGAGCGCAGGAGGTGTTACTCTGTATACTGGGTATTCACAAGTTGGAGTTAACATACAGGTGAGCGACTTACGAGCGAATATCATCGAAAGTGGAAGTAGTTTGCTAAGTAGCATCGGAAATCTGTTTTCTGGCAATTTTTTGGGGAGTGCGTCAGGAATTGCAAATGCGGTTGAGAGTGCGATACCCGATGTACATACAAGAGGTGTTAATGGCACGTTGTTATCAATAGCACGCATACCTTTCGTTATTGAAACTTTTTATAAGATCACCGATGAAGATCGTGCAGACAATGGTAGGCCATACATGAAAAACGGCACAATGCAGGCTTTAGGTGCTGGGTATTATGTGGTTGAAAATGGTTCTATCAATGTGCGTGGAGCAACCCGAAACGAAAAAGAACAGATCAAACAATTTCTTGAGGGGGGTGTATATTATGCGTAGCTTTCCTGCAAGCAATATTTCAATGTTTGTCGCACTTATGACAAGCGCTAACTCAGGTCAGAATCCGTGGGGATCTGGTGGGGCAGGTGGTATCGGTGGTTTGATGCTACAGGCAATGAGTTGGTGGGAACAAAAATGTAACGATCCCGCAGTTGGTTATTCACAGGACTACAGAAACGAGCGCACAGTTAATGGTATAACATACTATGATTGTTCCTCTTTTGTGTGGTATGGTTTAGGATATGCGGGATATGAGATCAATTTAAGCGCATGGCCTTTTACAACTTATACCATGGGCGGAATATTGAAAAGCTTAGGTTTTGAGGAAATTATAATAACAGACTTTGCGACTTTTGATTTTCACGTTGGTGATATTCTTGTTATTAATAGCAGTGAACATCAACATACTGAAATTGTTCATGACATGGATAATGGTGGTCATACTATGGGGGCGCATACTTATAAAAAACCTTTGCCGGAACAGGTTAGTATTAATACATATGATATACAGAGCGGTACGCATTACACACATTGTTACCGTTGGCCTTTCTCATTAGGAAACTGGATTATTGGTGGATCGAGTGAATACTTCGGGAATCCCACAGGTGAATTATGCGGACACAATGAGAAAGCAATTAATAATGCTAACGTAATAAAAGATTATTTTCTGTCACAAGGATGGACAATAAACGCGATTGCAGGACTTTGCGGAAATATACAGCAGGAAAGTACTTTCAATCCTGCATTACAGGAAGTTGGCGCAGGAGAAAATGGCGGTCACGGCCTTGTGCAATGGACACCGCCGACTGATTTATTTCATGTCATGGATGTATTGTATGGAAGTCATGCTGATTGGACGGACGGGCAAAAACAGTTGAGTGTTATATATGCGGAATTTCAGCAAAGCAATGGAATTAAAAACTGGGGAATCGAGCCACAATGGTATCCTAGACATGGATATAATTTGACGTGGAGAGAATGGTCACAGAGTACCGCTGATGCTGGGTATCTGGCTATGGCATTTCAGGAAGAGTATGAAAGACCTTATGTAATCCATCAGGAACGAGAAGCATATGGTCAGAGGTGGTATAAATATTTTACGACAGGAGAGTAGGTGAATATATGTTTGGATGTAATACAGGTGTTGGCGCACCTGTGATGTATAATTATATCAATCAGTATAATAGTAGCATAAGCCCGAGCACTAATCACTGCAAAAATACTCAGTTATTTTGGTATTTTCAGAGGTATTTATTACAGAAAGCTATTTCTGTCATGAAATGGGAAGTGCCTGATAACTGGGATAAGGATTATTTTTTGTATTGTTTATATTGCTGGGGCACAGTTGCTATCATCAATACAGACAAGTTTGGTGTAATTCCACAGGGATGTACGCTTAAAGGGTATAATGTATTTTACAGACCAGCGCAGGCTGTTATTAGTAACCCGTTGTTAAAAGGTGTGATCGAGCCTGTTATTGGAGAACAGTGTGTTCTTTTTAAATGTACCGCGGACTACGGTGGGATCATGGATCTGGTTGGAAGATATGCGAACGAGATGGCTATCGCTGTGGAGTCTCTGGACATGAACGTTATGAACAGCAAACTTGCGTATGTATTCAGAGCAAGGAATAAAGCGGGAGCGGAAAGTCTGAAAAAAGTCATGGATCAGGTCATGAGAGGTGAATTGGCTGTTTTCTATGACGAGAAACTGAGGATTCAGAGAGGAGATCAGACGGAAGAACCGTGGGATTATTTTGTTAACAACTTGAGACAGAACTATATTGCAGGTGATGTTCTGGACACTCTGAGAAGATTGGAAGAGTTGTTTTGTACTGAGGTTGGTATTCCCTCTGCCAGATCAGACAAAAAAGAAAGAATGATATCTTCTGAAGCTGAAAGCAACGACGTGGAAACTTCAACTAGAATGGAAATGTGGTTAGATGGGTGGAAGAAGAGTTGTGCTGATGTTAATAAAATGTTCGGTGTGGATGTGAGTGTGAATTGGAGGCATGATCCGAGTGAAAAAATGTTTCACGTGAAACATAAGGAGGTATGATGATTGAGTTTGTTAACCGTTGAGGGATTATATAACTATGATAACACATTGTTTGATGGATTCAATGTTCCTGAGGGGCTTGTGAAACAGATTGCTATTGATGCAATTTTGATGCGGACGAGAGAGTTGGAGATTTTATATCCAGATTTTACTTACATGAAAAAACGTATTGCAATATGGAGTAACAAGTATCAAATCAACTGGAAAAAATTATATGATACAACAGTACTAGAATACAACCCGATAGAAAATTATGATCGCATGGAAGATTGGACGGATACTGATGATGAAACAACGACAAGTGCTAGGGACAATACACGGAGCACCAACAACACAGTAAAAAGCACTAGCACAAACGAGATCAAGAACAGTGTTAACGTAACAGATCAGAACACAGCATTTAACGCAGGGCTTGCAGATCATGCAAAGCAGATCACTGACGGAGATACAACAGAAAACGGAACGATCACTAATACGGAAACAGGAAAAAACACGGAAAACGAAAGTGTGAACGGAGGAAGAAATGGAAAGCACATAAGGACTGGAAGAGCGCATGGTAACATCGGAGTTACAACTTCACAACAAATGATACAAAGCGAAAGAGATTTAGTTGTTTTTAACTTGTATGATGTGATAGCAGAAAGTTTTATCGAAAATTTTTGCTTAATGGTTTATTAATAGGAGGTAATGTTATATGAGTATGGAAAATTTAGGGCCTTACAGTAATTTTCATGAACTTAACCAGGACTGGTTTCTTAATGAGTTTAAAAAGGTTGTTGAGCAATGGAAATCCATGCAGAAAAATTTTGACAACTTGCAGGATGCTTTTAACGATCTGAAAATCTATGTTCAAGATTATTTCAAAAATTTAGATGTACAGGAAGAGATTAATAATAAACTGGATTCAATGCTTGAAGATGGAAGTTTATCGTCTGCCATAGTGACAGCACTTTTACCTATGCAACCTAAAATTACAAATTCAACACAAGCCTATACGGAAATAGCTAATACTGCTAACACTTATGTTAACAGAAATGACTTTGTATACGGATACAAACACGCGGCTTTCCGAAACAATGTTGAAAAGGTTAATAACAAATATGAAATTAACTGTTCTACATTTGTTATGCTTTTACTTTTAGGTGTAACATTTAATAACTCAAAATATAATGGAAAAAATAATATCATGAACAATTTACTTTTTGCAAATCAGGATATTAAAGATTTCTATTCAAGTGGTGACGAAAACGATGATACTACTTGGAAATTTTCTGGACAGTTATGTCAATGGTTATATGATAGAGGATATTGCTTTAAACCCAGAAGCATAAATGAATTAAAAACTGGTGATATACTTTTCTACAATTTAGAAGGTGGTGGAACAGATCCCGCGTTTTTTGGAATCAATCACAGTGCTGTTTTTAGTTGCGTTAATAACGATTCTATTTACACTGTTTGGGAAGTTGGAACAGTACCTAAAATAGCAAAGTATCCAACTAATTATTTTAACCAGTTGGTAATGGCGGCTAGATTGCCATATAGCAATTATACGTTGCCTATTGATAATATAGGAGCAAGTACACAAAACACAATAAATAATTTCACTGGTGTAACAACTTGTACTCCTGTTAATGGTTTTAAAAAAGATAAACAGTATACACTGATAATTTCTATTGATTATGATTACAATAAAAGTATTAATGAAACATCAATTTATCCGGGTGTATCAGATTCTAATAATACAAGTTTAGCCAGTGATTATGGCGAAACTGGTTATAGAAACTTATTTGTAATACCGTTTGTACCTGTAATAGATACCGATTTTATTTATATCAATTCCAGAAGTAGTACAGGTGGATTACCTACAACTGGTAAACTCAACTGGTATAATTTAATCGAAGGATTTAATACGTATCCAAGAAAATATTATCCATCTTTAAAAACGCCTGTATCTGACAAAAAAATTAGTTATAGAAGAACAAAATTCACAAATATTATTAGCTTAAAAATTGATAATCCTTCATTAAATACACTTGTTAACTATGGTAGTATTAATAACTTATATCTTCCTTTAGACAATAATCCATTATCAGCTATTGCTATTTCAAAAAGTGAGGGTGCAATTCCATGCTGTGTTTATATAACTGATGAAGGTAGAATACTATACAGGATCAAAACAGATCTTACAGATATTACAACTATTTATGCACATGGGACTTTTGGAAATGATAATATCGAAGAATAGAAAATATGTTCGAAAACAT
>UMFU01007974.1_pt1 | contig 13537 bp, 9 predicted proteins | sample 1965091 | NCBI WGS metagenome assembly UMFU01 (sample SAMEA4836054, study PRJEB28245) | human gut metagenome | biome: gut microbiome; material: fecal sample | place: Denmark | collected 2008
TTTTTCATTTGAAGTTTGTTTTGGTTATACAATTTCGTTCATTTTGTGTCTTTCGACATGGCGAAATTACGGAATTATTTCTGTATTGCAAATCTTTCCTTATAAAAATCCTTCTTTATGGCGCATTTGCCTTACTTTTTATTGGTATATACAAGAATTATACACCAATCTGTTATGTATACTTACCAAAAAAGGTGTTAAAAGGTAAACTGAAAGAAAGAAGCGGAAATAACTTTCTACTATGAATAAAAACTGAAAAGAAAGTGCATATTTATCAGAAACAAGCCATTCTCCTATGCTTAATAACATTCCCCGCCATGCTTAATAACATCAGTCTACCGGGCTTCTTCTATCAAGGTCTTCATGCCTTTGATTTTTTCTCCACGCAGCAGCGTGAGCAGTTGCTTCACCTTGCTGCGGCGAACTGCCACAAAAGCGTAGTGTTCTTTTACGTCCACCTGTCCCACATCTTCACGCGCCAATCCACCTTTTTTATATAGGAAGCCCACGATGTCCACTTTGTTAAGTTTGTCTTTCTTGCCTTTACCTATATATAAGGTAGTCCAACGGGATTTGGCAGGCTTCGGCGTTTGCTCCGGCAGCCCGAATACGGGGATTTCTTCCGGAAGATAATCGGGCAACCGCTCTTCCGCATGGAGAAGCAGGAAGGACGAGCCGCGTGCCTCCCAGCGTGCCGTACGTCCGTTGCGGTGCGTAAAGGCTTCCTCGTTGACGGGCATGTGGTAGTGGACAACATTGTCGATGCCCGGAATATCCAGTCCGCGTGCGGCAAGGTCGGTGGACACCAGAACGGGGCAACTGCCATTACGGAACTTATAGAGCGCCCGTTCGCGATCTTCCTGCTCCATGCCGCCATGAAAGGCGTCGCAGGGGAATTTCTTTGACTTCAAGTAGGCAGCCACGCGCTCCACACTCTCGCGGTAGTTCACGAACACCAGTGTAGAACGGTCGCCCAAGGTACAAAGCAGGCGGTACAATGTTTCCAGTTTATCTTTTTCGGGCGAAATGACCTTCTGTAAGTCAAGGCGATCGGAAACGGCTTCTTCCGAAAGGAAGTTCAGCCTGATGACTTGTGACGACGGTGCGTCACTGCCGGATACCGCTCCCCCTACTCCTGCAAATTGCGGGATCTCCTCGGCATCTGTTGCCGAAAGCAGCACGCGTTTCTGCAAGGCGGGCAGTTGCCCGATAACCTCTGCCATTTCGTCGTGGAAGCCGAATTCAAGACATTTGTCAAACTCGTCAATCACCAGTGTGGTGACAGAGTGCACCTCGAAGTTCCGTTTCCTCAAATGGTCGTTCATACGGCCGGGAGTACCAATGATGACAGCCGGATTGATGCCCCTCATTGTGCGATGCTCTTCCATTGCCGGGCGTCCGCCGTAGCAGCTCATCGACTTGAAGGGTACATTCATCGACTTGAATACGGTTTCTATCTGCAAGGCAAGCTCACGCGAAGGAACAAGCACCACTGCCTGCACGCCCTGCACATCCGCTTTGAGCGATTGTACCAGCGGCAACAGGAATGCCAGTGTCTTGCCCGAACCTGTGGGCGACAGCAGGACGAGGTCTTTATTGGATTGGTAAGCATCCCGCGCAGCCTCTTGCATCGGGGTGAGCTGTTCTATCTGTAAGTTGCGAAGTATATCGGATTGTTCCATAAATTTCTTTGAATTAATGGAGCAAAGATACGAAAAGATTATATGTTTGATGTACCGGACAATCCTTTTGATTAGCCTGACTATAAAAAAACTCCGGCAAGAGCCAAAGCCCGCCGGAGTTTCCTCACTATTTTACTATTATGTATCTTAACAATGCACCTTATCCGCCGAAGTTGTCGAACATCAGGTTCTGAGCCGGAACGCCGAGGTCGTCGAGCATCTTCTCAACGGCTTTGGACATCGGGCCGGGACCGCACATGTAGTATTCGATATCTTCGGGAGCTTCGTGATCTTTCAGGTAAGTCTCGTAGATTACGTTGTGAACGAAGCCCGGAGTGTACTTCACGCCCGCTGCATCGGCTGCCGGATCGGGACGGTCCAGTGCGAGGTGGAACTTGAAGTTGGGGAAGTCTTTTTCAATCTGCAGGAAGTCTTCCAGATAGAACACTTCATTGAGCGCGCGTGCACCGTAGAAATAGTTCATCACGCGGTCGGTAGTATGCAACGTCTTTGTCAGGTGCATAATCTGCGCACGCAACGGAGCCATACCGGCACCACCACCAATCCACATCATTTCCTTCTTGGAGTCGAAAATCGGATGGAAGTCTCCGTAAGGACCGCTCATCGTCACCTTATCACCCGGTTTCAGCGTGAAGATATAGGATGAAGCGATACCCGGCATTACATCCATGAAGCCCGGACCTTGGTCTTTCGGCTTGAACGGAGGAGTGGCGATACGTACCGTCAGCATGATGCGGTCGCCCTCGGCAGGGTAGTTCGCCATAGAGTAGGCACGAATGGTCTCTTCATCGTTACGGCACTTCAAGCCCATCAGGCCGAATTTCTCCCATGCAGGCAGATACTCTTCGCCGATAAGGGATTTGTCGATGTCCTTGTCGTAGTCCATGGAGTATTTAGGAATCTTAATCTGTGCATAAGAACCCGGGATGAAGTCCATGTGCTCACCCTTGGGCAATGCAACGATAAACTCCTTGATGAACGTAGCCACGTTCTTGTTGGAGATGACCTCGCACTCCCACTCTTTTACGCCGAGTACAGACTCGTCGATCTTAATTCCCATGTCGCTCTTCACCTTCACCTGGCAACCCAGACGCCAGTGGTCCTGGATTTGCTTACGGCTGAAGTGAGGTATTTCGGAGGGCAGAATCTCGCCGCCACCTTCCACAACCTGGCATTTGCACTGTCCGCATGAGCCTTTGCCACCGCAAGCGGAGGAAAGAAACACGCCGTTTACGGACAGCGTATTCAGCAGCGTCGAACCGGAAGCTACCTCCAGCTCCTTGTCGCCGTTGATCGTCAATTTCACATTGCCTGAAGGAACCAAGAAGTTCTTGGCTACCAACAGAATAACCACAAGCAACAGAACAACCGCGAGGAATACTCCAATGCTTGCTAATATCATATTCATATCCATTGTCTTATTCCTTTCTTTTAGATGTTCAAACCAGAGAAACACATAAATGCCATTGCCATCAGACCCACTGTGATGAAGGTGATGCCCAGGCCTTTCAGCGGAGCAGGCACATCAGAGTAGGCCATCTTCTCGCGAATGGCAGCCAGACCGACAATAGCCAGCAACCAGCCGATGCCCGAACCCAGTGCATAGGAAACGGCATCTGCCACGTCACCGATATATTTCGGATCGCTCTCTCCCACGTTGATGCGTTGCTGCATGAAGAGTGACGCACCCATGATGGCGCAGTTCACAGCGATCAGCGGCAGGAAGATACCCAGTGAAGCGTAGAGCGAAGGGCTGAAACGTTCCACAATCATCTCCACCAACTGAACGATAGCGGCAATTACGGCAATGAAAAGAATAAAACTCAGGAAGCTGAGGTCGACACCTTCAATGATGGCGTTGGGACCCAGTACTTTCGTTTGCAACAAATAGTTGACCGGAAGTGTCACCACCAACACGAAAGTTACGGCGATACCCAGTCCTACGGCAGTCTTTACATTCTTTGATACGGCCAGATAAGAGCACATACCAAGGAAGAATGCAAATATCATATTGTCCACAAAAATGGAGCGGACGAATAAACTTAATAAATGTTCCATAATTCTTTTAATTAAGAACTAAGAATTAAGAATCAAGAATCTCCATACAGCAACGGCACAATCTTCATTCATCATTCCTCATTCTTCATTTATATTACTTTTCCTGCAATTCTTTATGGCGTGCACGTTGATACCAGATGATGCAAGCGCAGAGAATCAGCGCCATAGGCGGCATCAGCATCAAGCCGTTGTTCACATATCCAATCTTCTGCAAAGGCTCGTAGTTCAGGATGTTGAAACCAAGCAACGTGCCCGAACCCAGCAGTTCGCGGAAGAAAGCCACGATAACCAAGATCTTGGCGTATCCCAAACCATTGCCCACACCGTCAAGGAAGGACTCCCAGGGACCGTTCTGCATGGCAAATGCTTCCAAACGTCCCATGAGGATACAGTTTGTGATGATCAGACCCACGTATACGGAAAGCTGTACGCTCACGTCGTAAGCAAAAGCCTTCAGAATCTCACTTACAATTGTCACCAACGCTGCAACTACCACCAACTGGACGATGATACGGATACGGTTGGGGATGGTCTTGCGCAGCAATGAAATCACTACATTGGAGAATGCCGTAATCACCGTTACGGAAAGTCCCATTACGATAGCCGGTTCCAGCTTGGCGGTAACGGCCAAGGCAGAACAGATACCCAGCACCTGTACGGTAACAGGGTTGTTCAGTCCAAGCGGAGTAGAGAATACTTCTTTATTCTTTTTTGAAAACAATGCTCCCATATTCTTATTTCTCCTCATTATTATTAGTTAAAAAGTTCTTGTAGCTGCTCAGACAGGTTTTCAGCATGGCATCCACACCTACCGAGGTGATAGTACCGCCTGAAATGCCGTCCACCTGATAGTCGGGTTTCTCTACCTTTCCGTTCTTCACAACGCCGAGGGCGATTTCACCGTTCTCCAGAGTCTTCTTGCCCGGAAATTCTCCCTGGAACTGGGCGGTTGCGATTTCGGCACCCAGACCCGGAGTTTCGCTGGCATGCGAGAAGTAAACGCCATAAACGGTGTCCTTGTCGCTGTTCAGGGCAACATAACCCCAGATGGCGCCCCAAAGGCCGGCACCGTAAACGGGGAATACATATTTGGTTTCTCCGTCCACTTCTGCCACAAATACGTGCAGGCGGTGGTTTTCCTTAGCTTCCTTTTCGTAGGCGGTGGCAAATGCACCGGTGTTCTCGGCCAGCGTACCGTCCTCGTTCATCAGCATGTCACCCTTGATGTACTTATTATATTCTGCATCGGCATCCTTCACATCCTTGATGTTGAGGGCGGCAAGAATCTGCTTCTTCGTATCCAGCTCCACGTTCTTGTTCTGAGTGGCACGCAGAGAGGAGCTTACGAATGCCAGCAGGAATGCGACGATAACAACCATTACCGAAGCATAAATGATAGTATAACTATTACTATTGGTATTCATTTCTTTTTCCGGTATTTTAATTGTTAGACTTAGCGGTTGCACGTTTCTCGCGGCGGCTGATATTACCCTGTACCACACAGTAGTCAATCAGCGGAGCGAAGATATTCATCAGCAGGATGGCAAGCATCATACCTTCGGGATAACCGGGGTTCAGCACGCGGATAATGATAGCCATTGCGCCGATCAGGAATCCGAAGATGTACTTACCGGTCTCTGTACGGGCAGAAGTAACGGGGTCGGTAGCCATGAATACGGCGCCGAAGCAGAAACCGCCCAATACGAGATGTTCGTACCAAGGCATTTGCGCCATTGCAGTGTCCGGTCCGATGGTGTTGAACACCCAGCCCATGAATGCACCGCCCACAAATACGGAGAACATCGTTTTCCAGCTTGCGATGCCTGTCCACAGCAGCAGAATGGCGCCGAGGGCAATGGCTATGACGCTGGTTTCACCGATGGAACCCGGAATAAGTCCGGTCACCATGTCCCATGAGAACTCCGGATATGCACCCGCAGTAGCGGCAGCTCCCAGCGGAGTGGCAACGGTGAGTCCGTCTACCGTCTGTCCCAAACCAAAGATGCTGTCGCCCGATACCCAAACGGCATCACCGGACATCTTCGTTGGATAGGCGAAGAACAGGAAAGCACGCGTAATCAGGGCAACGTTGAACACATTCATACCCGTACCGCCGAATACTTCCTTGGCAAAGATTACGGAGAATGCAGTGGCTACAGCCAGAATCCACAACGGACAGTCCACCGGCACAATCATCGGAATCAGGATACCCGAAACAAGGAAACCTTCCTGAATTTCTTCCTTCTTCCACTGAGCCACAACGAACTCAATGCCCAGACCCACTACGTATGATACAATGATTTTAGGCAATACAGCCAGAAAACCGTAAGCAAACATTTCGATGAAACTGCCGGTTGCCCCGGTAGCGTGGAAATGCTGGTAACCTACGTTATACATACCGAACAGCAGCGCCGGTATCAACGCAATAACCACCATCGACATGATGCGTTTGCTATCGATGGAGTCGTGAATATGCGTTCCCGATTTCGCAGTGGCGTTGGGCACGAACAGGAATGTCTCGAAGCCGTCGAACACCGAACGAAATGCGTGGAATTTGCCGCCCTCTTCAAAGTTCGGCTTTATCTTGTCGAGATAATTTCTTAACGCTTTCATTTATAGTTTTGAATTTTGAATTTTAAATTTTGAATTCTAAAGTTATAAATCGGCGAACTGCCTTTTGGCGCAATTCATAATTCATAAATTTATCATTCATAATTAGTTTACGCCATTTCGGCACGAAGCATGTCGAGACCGGCACGAACAATGCGTTGGATTTCCACTTTGGAAGAACATACGAATTCGCAAAGTGCAAAGTCCTCAGGAGCTACTTCGTAGATGCCCAAAGCCTCCATGCGGTCGATGTCTCCTGCAATAATGGCCTTCAACAGATATTCGGGGAAAATGTCCATAGGGAATACGCGGTCGTACTCGCCCGACATAATCATATGACGTTCGCCACCCTTGATGCGGGCGTCGATCACATATTCTTTCTTGCCCATCAGCCAACTGAAATAAGAACGGTTGACACTGAACTGATTGAAGCGCGGCATAATCCAACCCAGCATTTCGTGGATTTCATCTCCTTCGGGGATTACGGTGAGCTGGCTGTCGAAAGCGCCGAGGAAACCGTTGGCGGCAATCTTCTTGCCTGTCAGCACGTTGCCGCTGATGTAGCGCAGGTCTTTATCGGTGGTTACGTTACCCTTGAACACATCGGTCAGCAATGCTCCTACCTGCAATTTGCAGTAAGCGGGTTTCAGCACTTCGCTGCCTGTTACGGCTACGGTACGGGTGAAATTCACGCGACCGGTGTTCATCAAACGGCCGATGAAGATTACGGCTTCCGCACCGATGGTCCATACCGTCTCGCCTTTCACTACGGGAGAGATGTGGTTGATTTGTACACCTACGTTACCAGCCGGATTAGGACCGTCGAAAGCAGTAACGGTAACGTTCTTTGCCTGTACGAGTGCGGCTGATTTTTGTTTTACACTGATACTCAGGTACGTCTTTGCCATTCGGGCCAAAGCGTCAAGTCCTGTCTGGAAGTTTGCTTCCTCGCCTTTCAAGACGAACTCGAAGTCGGGAGCCAACGGATTGCTGTCGAAAGCAGAAATGAAGATTGCCTTCGGAGTCACCGTCGGATCGGCGATCACATCATACGGACGTTGGCGGATGAAAGCGAACATACCGGCTTGCAGCAATGCTTCCTTCACTTCCTGCGCACTCATCTTGGACGGATCCATCTTGCCGAATTCCTCGTAGTCCTGCTCAGCGGCAGCCTCTACCACGATGTTCAGCACCTTACGACGTGCACCGCGTTCCACGCTCGTCACTACGCCGCTTACGGGCGAAACAAATTTCAATTCAGGATGATTCTTGTCGATAAACAAGGGTCCCCCGGCCATTACATACTCCTGTTCTTTCACCACCACTTTCGGAGTGATACCTGTAAAATCATCGGGCACCAACGAGTAAAATCCCGGCTCTTTCACAGACATAAACTCTTCGGCAGCTTTGCCTTTCAGGTTGATGTCAAGGCCTTTGCGTAACTTAATTACATTTGCCATGCGTTTATATAAAATAATGGTTTCATTAATTTGCCCGCAAAAGTAGCAAAAAAGAATGTGAATAAGTAGCAAAAAAGAAAGGAATTACGGAGAAATTTCCGTAATTCCTTTCGTTAACGAACACGAGAAGAGTGAATAGCGATTAGGACGGAGAGATCGCTAATCACTAACCACTAATCTTTTTCTTCTGCAAACATCGGGTCCCATGCCGGCAGGCGGACAGGTTTTTGTTTGAAAAGTTCCATTATTTGAGCGGGGACATATTTGGTTTCCACTACCAGGCGGAACATATATTCGTCGAACCAGTTGTCCGTCATGATGAGGTGGCCTTTATAGCCGCTGTCGGCGCCCCAACTATTCTCAACCATCCATTTGACCGGCTTTCCGTCTTTATCCAAATCCACAGCCATCAGCGTCATGGCATGCGAGGAGCCGCTGGAGAAGGTCTGGATGCGTTGCTTCTTATCCATTCCGAAGGTGGTTCCCATGAGTGATTCGTAGTCATAATTTTTCACATCAAGCAGACCGCGTTCCGAGTTCAGGAACTTACCCACGTCGCAGGAGAAATACATCATGGTGCTGTCTTTCAGAGAAGCAATGGCCATTTGCTTGATGTCCTCTACGGGCAGGTTGACGTAAGTCCAGTTCTTGCCGTCGTAGCGGTGGCGGTCGTAGTCAATCTCATAGCATTTGTAATACTCGCGGCTGGGATCGTTCATCAGCATCACGTAGTTGGTGAGCAGTTGTTTGTCACCATACTTCTCAAGGAAAGACATCGGGGTGTGATGTTCCGTCTCCACCGGGTTGCCTTGTGCGTCGGTGCGCACGTAGTCGAACTCCGTAGGCGGAACGCCCAGGTTCAGCACCAGCATGCGGTAGACAGTGCCGAGCATGGCGGTTTTCTCCTTCTCCAGGGCGGCAGGCTTGGCGCCTTTGGCAGCAAGGTCACGGAGCCGGAGGGCGTATTCCTTCAGCTTCAGAGAAATGAGATTGGCCATACGGGCGGTGTTCTCGCTACTGTTGGTCTCCGGCATGGCACACTTGGGCACAAGACCGTATTTGGAAACGATATCCGCCACTCCGGTGAATGTGCCTCCGTCACTCAGCGGATGTTTCAGCAGCCACTCCACTGTTTTGTCGTCCAACGGCTTTTCCGCAGTGTCGATGATGCCTTGCAGGAAAAGGTTGGACTTCTCCAGCTGGTCCCAAAAGAAAGGATATATCTCCGAGAACTCGAAAGACCGGAAACCATAGCGTGCAAGGGCTTTGGCACGCATCACGTTCAGCCCTGTGAAGAGCCAGCAACGCCCTGAGGACTTCTGGTCGGTGATGCCTTTGGAGTCCACCTTAATGGAGAAATGGGTATCCATGCCCTGCATGTTCTCCTGATTGAGCGCCAACTTGCGGATGTCGTTGTTGCCAATAGCATTGCGCAGCGCCTTGTCGGACGCCGTCCCTTGATAGCTTTGCTGGATTTGACTGAGCATGGCAGAAGTGATTCCGCCTTGGCCGTCCTGTGCCTGCACCGAAAGCAGTGCGGTGCCGAAAACAATTACAGATAAAAAACGTTTATTCATGTCAAGATGTATATATGTATGTATTATGTATATTGATATAAGAAACAAATTCATCCCACGAGCCCCCAAAAATCATCTCGTGAGATGATCCGTCTCATCCCGCAAGGAAAACAAATTCACCTTACGGAACGGATTTTCCCGTACCACGAGACCGATGAAAAGGCAAATGTAATGTCTTTTTTGATAATTTTAGCGCCCTCTTTAGATTTATTATCTATTCTTCTAAAAACCGATTCAAATAAAATAGTTTTCTTTGCAGCCACATTCGTACGATATGAAAAGATATATACTGGGTATATTTACTATTATACTGACAACTGTAAGTGTTTCAGCACAAGAACAGTCCCCTACGGTTACCAACGACACTACTTCCGCACTGAGCAAAAAGGAACTGCGCAAACAAAGGGTGGCTCGCAGAAATTTCCATTACAACATATTGGGTGGCCCAAGCTATACACCCGACTTCGGTGCGCTGATAGGCGGAAGCGCCCTGATGACCTTCCGTATGAATCCCGGCGACACCACACAACTGCGTTCGGTGCTGCCGATGTCCATAGCCTATATGTTCAAGGGCGGCGTCAACCTGATGGTGAAACCGCAACTCTTCTTTAAAGGCGACCGCTTCCGCATCTTCGGAAAATTCGTCTACAAGAACACTGAAGACAACTTCTACGGCATAGGCTACAATACGAACAAGAATTACATCCGTAGCGACAGCACCAGCAAATATCGTTACAGCGGCATACAAATCAATCCCTGGTTTCTGTTCCGTTTGGGCGAAAGCAACGTGTTTGCCGGCCCCCAAGTGGACATCAACTACGACAAAATCACCGATCCCGCCAAACATCTCATAGAAGAACCAGACTACGTGGCAGCCGGCGGTACGGCAAGCGGTTACAAGAACTTCAACTCCGGCCTGGGCTTCCTCCTCACCTACGACAGCCGCGACATCCCCGCCAATGCTTACAAAGGCGTCTACCTTGACTTCCGGGGTATGATGTACAGCAAGGCGTTTGGCAGCGACAACAACTTCTACCGACTGGAAATGGACTACCGCCAGTACAAGTCCGTAGGCCGCCGCAAGGTGCTCGCCTGGACAGCGCAAAGCAAAAACGTGTTCGGCAACGTCCCCCTCACCCAATATTCACTGACCGGCACTCCCTTCGACCTGCGCGGCTACTACATGGGACAATATCGTGACAAATCCTCTCATGTCATCATGGCCGAATACCGCCAGATGATAAATACCGACCGGAGCAACTGGATGAAGCGCATGCTGCACCACATCGGCTTCGTGGCATGGACCGGATGCGGCTTCATGGGCCCCACCATGGGCAAGATTGAAGGTGTGCTGCCCAACTATGGCGTAGGCCTGCGCATCGAAGTGCAGCCCCGTATGAACGTGCGTCTGGATTTGGGTAAAAACACAGTAAACAACCAAACATTGTTCTACTTCAACATGACCGAGGCTTTTTAAGAAAAAGGATTATTCTGTGATTGACATTGACAAGTCTGTAATTAACATTGACAATTCTGTGATTGGCATTGGCAATTTGATGATTGATGATTAACCGCTCACCATAAATCAACAATATATTCCTCCTTTCCCTTGCAGCACTAAAAGATTATACATATCTTTGGACGTTAATCTCAAATTACTGAAAGATAATTATTTATATTCTAATACTGATGGGGGTTCTCGAAATCATCTTTTGGATCGGCTTATTCATTGTGTTCTATACATATATAGGTTATGGCATGCTCCTCTATGCCCTTGTCAAACTGAAGGAATGTTTTCGCAAAACAGCCGCCACACCCCCACCGACAGATGACTCCCTCCCCGACCTGACGCTGTTCATCGCCGCCTACAACGAAGAAGACGTCGTAGATGAGAAAATGCGCAACTGCCTTGCTCTGGACTATCCTGCCGACAAACTGCATATACTTTGGGTGACGGACGGCAGCAACGACCGTACCAACGAACGCCTTTCGCACTGGCCGCAAGCCACCGTACTCCACCAGCCCCAACGGCAGGGAAAAACCGCTGCGCTGAACCGGGGAATCCGCTTCGTAACCACACCGCTCGTTGTCTTCACCGATGCCAACACACACCTCAACCGCGAAGCATTGCGCGAAATAGTACATGCCTTTGCCACCCCCAAAGTGGGCTGCGTGGCAGGAGAAAAGCGCATCGCCGTACAGGCCAAAGACAACGCCGCATCCGGTGGCGAGGGCCTCTACTGGAAATACGAATCCGCTCTCAAGAAACTCGATGCCCGCCTCTACTCCGCAGTAGGAGCAGCCGGCGAGCTGTTTGCCATCCGCCGCGAACTGTTCGAGGAAATGCCTGCGGACACCTTGCTGGACGATTTCATCCTCTCCCTGCGCATCGTGATGCGCGGATACACCATCGCCTATTGTGCCGACGCCTATGCCACCGAAAGCGGTTCGGCAGACATGCACGAAGAGGAAAAACGGAAAGTGCGGATCGCTGCCGGCGGTTTACAGTCCGTCTGGCGCCTGCGCACACTGCTCAACCCGTTGCGCTACGGCACATTTTGTTTCCAATATATCTCCCACCGCGTACTACGGTGGTCGCTGACACCTGTTTTACTATTCTCATTACTTCCTCTGAACACAATTCTTATTTTTACGACAGACTCTCCTTTGTTCTATGCCGTCATCTGGCTCTTGCAAACATTGTTCTACCTCATGGCGAGCTGGGGATATTATTTGTCAAAGAAACGCATCAAAAATAAGATACTCTTTGTTCCCTACTATTTCCTTTTCATGAACATCAACGTTGTACGTGGCTTCAACTACCTGCGCAAACGCCGGGGACAGACCAATGGCGCATGGGAAAAGGCACAAAGAGCTTAACCGATAGAAAAATGAAAAACATCCTGAAAAAGGCAGAGAATGCCGAAAAGCTGTTGAACCTGACGTCAGACACCATGATCCTACTGGATCGGAACGGCGTTTGCGTGGACATCGCAGTGCACGACATCAACCTATGGTTTCTGACAGAAGACCAGTTGTTGGACAAGAACATACTCCAGCTGCTGCCACCCTCCACTTACCGGAAAATCTACCCGGAGTTCAAGAAAGTGCTTCTGCGAGGAGAAGTCTCCAGCCGGAACTATGAGCTTGCCACCGACAGCAAGACCTACTTCTTCAAGTGCATCATGCGCCCCTACGAAGATATGGTGCTCTGCCAATATCGCGACATCACAGAACGAAGCCAGCGCAAACTGGAGTTGGAAAAGAAGAATTACGAGCTGAACGAAATACAGAAAGTAGCGCTCATCGGAAGGTGGTGGTACGACTCCGGCAAGGAATGCATCTGCTACTCCGGATACTCCGACATCACGCTCGATGAGGAACAACAGACCGTCTCACTCGACAGCTACATAACACACATACTGCCCGAAGACAGGGAGATATTCTGCAAATGGCTCGACGAGAACCTGCAAGGAGACATGAAAGAAAGCGTGGAGTATCGCATCCACTTCCGGCAAAAAGTGTTCTATATCCGCCAAAAGACCTTCTCCTGCGAGAAACGCCCCGGTGGACACACAGTCCTCGAAGGATACATACAGAACATCACCGATATCCAGCAGCGGCGCAATGACATCACCCTGCTGACGCATGCCATCAACAACGCCACCGAAGACATCTTTGCCGCCCACGAAGACGGAACCCTCATATTTGCCAACCGCTTCTTCAGGCAGCACCACAACATCGGACTGACAGATGACATCACCCAACTGAAAATCTATCAGGTGAACTCGCACGCACGCAGCGAGGAAGAGTGGAACAGAATAAAAGCGTCCATACCCAAAGGAAGCCAACGCAAAGGGTTCATCTTCTACAACCCTCCGCTGAATGTTACGGACAAAACCGGACAACGAACAGACAAGTCCCACAAATTCAATGATTTGTGGGACTTTTTTTATTCCCTTGTGTCTGCCTTAAAGTACACCTTTTCGCCCCTAAAAGACAAAGTTCATAACCTAACTCGTACCCCCGACAAACAAAAACGGAAAGGGGGGTACAGATTGTCCGAAATTGGCGAAGTCCTGTCGTTATTTGGCTTGCCTGCATAGAACTCATTTTTAGAGAATTACAA
>UMFU01023404.1_pt1 | contig 13531 bp, 10 predicted proteins | sample 1965091 | NCBI WGS metagenome assembly UMFU01 (sample SAMEA4836054, study PRJEB28245) | human gut metagenome | biome: gut microbiome; material: fecal sample | place: Denmark | collected 2008
TAAAATCAATAAATGCTAAACTGGTCTCTCTCCATTCACCTTCAATTATCAATTATTTTCTCCTATCTAATAAAATTACTAATGTTTAAATTTTATCTTATACTAAAATGATTAAATAGCAATGATAGATACATGAATGACACAAATTCGTACACGTTTGACATTTAATCAATAATTTTTGCAAGAATCAACGAAATCGCTACCGAAATATTAGCAGCCATAACACAAAGCACTATTTCATTTTTCAGTACTCCAAAAATTGCTGCTATAACAATTACAATTAAAATGATAGTCTGAAATCCCCATGTATTTAATTGTTGCTTATGCTTTTCTTCTCCTGTTAATGCTTTATTTTCTGCTTCAACCGGAGCCAATCTCAGTACAGTTAACACTGCCACCATATATAGCACTATCAAACACCATATATTTTTTTTTGCCAATGCCAATGCAGACATCACAAATACAATAAAGGTAATCTGCGTATACAAGATACATTTAAGATGACTACGTGCATGATATCCTCCAGCTGTCAACCTCAACGGAGTATACACTGCTATGTACGGAATAAATGCTATAGGATATCCTATAACGTAATATGATAATATAACCATAAAAGCAACATTTATTAATGTTGACAAAATCAATTCCATACCATAGCAGTATGATTCCTTATCATCAGTCTTGATTATTGCATTTTTAATCCAAAACTCAACAATTAGTGTACTTGCTTTCTTAATCATTTCTTTTTTTCAATGAGTCTGGGATATCTGGCTGATGTGAAAAAAAGAAACATGTTGCATTCACAGAGACAACAGCAAGTACCATTGTAAATGTTGCAACGATTTTTGAAAATTTTACTATACCTTTTTTAACCATAATTCTTTGCTCCTTTGTTTTTATTCTTTACACTCTCAATTCTACTCAACATCACTGTATATACAATAGCTCATGCACTAACGACATAAATATACACACCTTTTGCATATATAGTAGTATTACTATTGTAAAATGATAGTAATACTATATTCAAAATATTAATTTTTTTACCTACATTATCTATAGTTTAAATATGAAGGCAGGTAAATCATGCAGGATACAGAATTCATAAAGCATATAGGAAAAATCATACGTTTCTACCGTTTGAAAAATAATCTAACACAAGAACAATTAAGTGAATATGCAGACTGCTCCTGCGGATTTATTGGTCAAATCGAACGTGGTGAAAGCAAAATTTCACTTTCTGTTTTATCAAAAATAATCAACACTCTCAAAATAGACGCAAATGAATTGTTTTGGGGCACCGATACACATACTTCTGAAAGTCAGCAATTGGATAATCAGATAGCTCTCTATGCCAAACAATTATCAATTGACAAAAAACATATTGTTCTCAATCTGATGGATGATTTGAAAAACCTAAATTAATCTTGTAAATTCAAAATTTATAATCTATAATCTTCATAGCTTAATTGTTTTGATAAGGGGATTATTTTTATGAATATTGCTATTTGTGATGATGAACAACAAGATATTGATATACTTTACAATTACTGCAAATCATGCAAATTACCATACAATATTTCTACTTTTCTGTCTGCCTCTGCCCTGCTTGAGGCTTTTAAATCCCAATTTTATGATTTAATTTTTCTTGATATAGAAATGGATAAGCCAAATGGTTTTGAAATTGGCTCTATTTTAGCAGGATATTCTCCTCGTCCCGTAATAGTTTTTACGACAAACGCACTGCAGTATGCAGTCCGAGGATATGGAATTGCTTTTCGATTTCTATGCAAACCGATAACGATTACAATGTTTCAAAGTGTTGTCAGGGAGGCTCTTGACGAGATTCTTCCGCAAAAGGCAGCGATAATGTGTGGTTCAACTCAGAAAATGATTTCTATAAACGATGTCATATATTTTGAGAGTCTGAACCGGCACATTATTTTTCATTTTGCAAATACATCCACATTGGAGATAAAGGATTCAATGGAAAATATGATTTCGGTTTTTTCATATCCTTCATTTGTACAGATTCACAGAAGCTATTGCATCAATTTGAATTATGTGGACAGCTTTACACCACTTGCTGTCACTATGACTGACGGCTGCAAAATTCCACTTTCGCGGAAAAAACAGACCATTTTCCAAGAGCGCTTTAACAATTTGATACGAGGTACCATCAAATGAATTTTCCAATTGAAATATATACCATTATTATAGAATGCCTGCTTATTTTCTACTTCTTTTATAAAGAGGTTAGACCTGTATACCCTTCCCGCAGATATATTATCCTATTTTGCATATCACTCTTTGCGGTCATAATGCTATCAACCCTATATACACCTATGTTTATACGGCTTGCCATTATCAGCTTATTTTTGTTTTTATGCTATACTTTCTGCTTCAAATGCAAAATATTCCAAATCACCTATACTATTATATTATTTTTTGTCACGTCGATGTTTTCCGATGTTATTGGTGCGTTTGTACTTTCCAGACTTGGAATTTCAATAAATGAACTTTTAGGAATAAGTGAAGGACGGCTTATCTACAATACCACAAGCAAGATTATTCATCTGTTTTTGCTGGTCATAATTATTTTATTTACCAATGCCCGATTTGATTCAAAGGCTCTACTGCATGCCATACCACTCATGCTCTGCAATCTGTCAAGCATATTTATTCTGTTTGCCCAGTACACTACCTTTATTGACAATGGTAAATACTCCACCTTTGTGATGACCACCATATGTATGCTTGTTATCAATATAGTGGTTTGTGGATATACGGAAATAGTAAAGAAATCTTATGAATTACAGAAAAATCAGCTCTGTATGCAGGAGCAGCTTGCCAAACAGGAGCTTTACTATCAGGATATCATTGCTCGTCAGGACGAATCCCGCGCACTTTGGCATGATATAAAAAAATACATGCTGGCAATGGAAAATCTGGTTTCTACGAAAACACGACCTGAAGCCGAAAGCCAGCTCTCTGCCTTAAAGAAAAAGTTTTCAAGCCTTGACCAAATGATTGATACCGGTAATTCCATTGTTGACGGTATCCTAAACTATGGCTCTAATAAAGCAGACAGTCTGGGAATCTCCATAAACTTTAATCTATGGCTGGATACTGACCTCAACATTTCGCCTGTTGATCTGTACATAATCATTGGAAACACTATGGATAACGCAATAGAAGCCTGCGATGCTTTTCCGGCAGGTCACAAACCATCCATCTCATGTACGCTGCGCCAGAAAAATCATGTGCTGCTTTATGAAATATCCAATCCTATTCCACAGGTTTCCGTAAAAAAAGCCGGAGATATCCACGGATATGGACTTGAAAATGTCAAAGAATGTGTAAATAGAAATAGTGGTTTTATCTCTGTTAATACCGAAAATGATATATTTTGTGTCTCTATAACACTAAACGTTTAATATGTCTTAAATCCGCGATATCACAAGCCTTCCATCCTGCACATCAACCCTGACCTTATTAGACTCTATCCCTGCTGCCTCAAGCATCTCATCAGTGAGTTTTATCCTGTGTGCCTTATCCAATACCGTATATTCCATTGCAGGGTGTTTCTTCAATTTCTCCGTACTTACCTTTCCGTCAGATATAAGCACTGTGCGGTCTACACGGCCTGCAAGTGCCATATCGTGTGTCACTATGATGATGGTTATACCAAGCTCTTTGTTCAGCTTTTGAAACAGCTCATAGATTGTATCAGCAGTCCTTGTATCCACGGCTCCGGTCGGTTCATCCGCAAGCAGTATGTCCGGCTTATTTGCCAGTGCCACCGCTATCGCTGCGCGCTGCTGCTCTCCTCCCGATAGCTGAGCCGGAAGCTTATCCTTATGCTCCTGTAATCCCACTGCATTTAACAGTTTAAGGGCATAGCTTTTATTATTATCCTTGCGTTTTTTTATAATTTCTCTGTGTTTTAAATTATCGGTATTACCTGAATTTTCAAACATCATCACTGCCTCGACATTCTGCAGCACAGTCAGGTATGGGAACAGATTTTTGGCACTTTTCTGCCACACAAAGCCCACCTTGTCCCTGCGGTATCTCACCATTTCAGCTTCTGAATATGTGGAAATGTCTTTTCCGTCAATAGTGAGCACTCCCGCCGTTGGAGTTTCCAGTCCTCCTATCATATTTAAAAGGGTGGATTTTCCGCTGCCGGATTTTCCTATTACCGCAAGCATCTCCCCTGTTTCCACCGTCAGGTCAAGCCCCTCCAGTGCCATCACCTTTTTATCGTCTGTCTCATATATTTTTACCAGTCCATCGCAGTTTATCATCTGGTTTTCCCCCCTTTTAATTTAAATTACTATGCCGTCACTAAGCTCAAACACTTCATCTCCCAGCTCCATCAGGTTCGGATCATGCGTGGTCATAACTATTGTGATGTCCTCATCATCTATCAACTCACGGAACAATCGCATGACTTCAAATCCAGCAGCGGTATCGAGTGCTCCTGTCGGCTCATCCGCAAAGACCACCTTCGGGCGATGAACCACAGCGCGCGCTATCGCAACTCTCTGCTGCTCACCTCCCGATAACTGATCCGGCATATGATCCATGCGTTTTGAGAGTCCGACACGCTCCAATAGCTCTGATACTCTGTCATGCGTATTCTCATTTATCACCTCGTTTTTTGCATCTCCAATGTCATTATCCATATCAGTCAAATTCTTCCGTATCTGACGTTTATTTTTCGCAAGTCTAAGGGCAAATTCCACATTCTCATATGCCGTCATCGTGGGAATTAGTGCTATAGACTGGAATACAAATCCCATCTCATACCGCCTTAGCATTTCCCGGTCTTTCTCGGTCATCTGCCCTAAGTTTTTATCCAGAAACTGCACACTTCCCTCTGTCGGCATATCAAGCGCACTAAGGATATTAAGAAGTGTGGTCTTTCCGGAGCCGGAACGCCCTTTTAAGATGGCAAGTGTTCCTTTTTTTATCTCCATGGATACTCCGTCAAGTGCGTGGACTGTTGTACCATCTCCCGCCTTGAAATATCTTTTTATATTTTGAGCAATTATCGCATTTTCCATATGTCACGACCTCATTTACCATGCTATAAAAACTTTCTACCGACTACCACAAAATCATTTTTATCTGCTAACTATCTTCTCCAAGCCTTAGTGCCTGTGCTATCTTCATACTCTTAAGCAGTCTGCTGATAACCACATAGCATACGGCTACAGCCACGAAAAGTACTCCTGCAAGCTCCAGCATATCAGATTGATAAATATATACATTTACTCCGATATTGTGTTTCTGCGGCAGATATATGATCGATATGAGCCTTACAAACATCGCTGTTGCAGTTATACCTATGCCTGCTCCCGCAAGAAGCGGCAGAAATGATAAAAATATCTGCTCGTTTAAAAGCATTGCTTTTACCTCTCTCATTCTCATTCCCATTGCGCGGTATATACCAAACTGCAGCTCCCTCTGTTTTAGTGTCATAACCCAATACAGCAAAAATCCTACTGAGCACACTATCAGTGAAAGTATAAAACTTAATGTAAACATACCGTTTGTGATCTGCACTGTGGCTGAGTTTTTATTCTCGTCTATAAGCTGCTGCGCGGATGTTAAATTTTTGTATATATCATCCACCGTTTTTCCTTTTGACAGGTTCATCCACACACTGTACGGTGTCATGCCGAACTTTTCCACAACCGTAGCATAATTTGCAACGATCAGGTATTTCTCCTGCTCGGTCACATTTCCTTCTGCATCTGTCTCATAGGTGTAACGCTCGTAGCCCGGAAAACCTTTTACTATGGCACATACCTTTGCATTCTCGGATGCGTAGATCTGATCATCATCGACAGCCTCCGGTACATACCTTGAGTAATTTAAGCTGTCACCAACTTTAAGTCCCATATCTTTTGCCAGATTTGAGGAAATGATGACTCCGTCCGGCTCTTTTGCCAGCTCATTCAGGTAATTGAACCAGTGCGCGTCATTAATATCATCATTTTGGTCACTCTGCAATTTCGCAGTCTCACCGAATTCTTTTGTGTTTATCGCCATAAGATATGCATCCGAAATCGAACCACTGCCTGCGGAAATGTCTACCCGCTCGTCCTCAAGCACACGCGTGACCCCGTCACAGATGCCCTCATTTTTGAGCGACTCGTATTTACCGAAATCAGGCTCGTCATACATCCAGCTTACAGAGCCATCTTTATTCTTCTGTATCCTGAGTCTGAAATCTTCGTTGTATATCGCATCACAACCCACATTGTAGACGATCCGTTTTTCCATATTGCTGTTCATGGTGCGCGCCATATTCGCGTCAAAAATACCGCCAGCCACTGTCATGATAAGAAATACTGCCAGAAATCCCTGATTGTATCTGGTTCGTTTCAGCTGTAAAAATGATGCATACATTGCCGGAGAAAAATGCTTTTTAAAGAGCCTGTCCACAAGCAGAATAATAAGTCCGGTAAGTCTTACGCACAAAAGTGCCGCTGCAAATATAAAAAGCGAATTGTCCAGTATCATGACAGGATCTATGCTCCTGTTCTCAAGAACAGATATCGCAAGCGTACTCTTCTGCTTGTTGTAATTGTAAAGCAGATATGCTGACAGAGCCAAAAGTATAATGTCTATAAAGCATTTCTCCCAAAGAGGCTTTTTCTTTGATATTCGTTCCCTGCTGCGCTCTGATATGGCATCCTTTGATTTTTTCCACACCGGAACTGTGATAAACAGCACCATGATAACTGCCGCTGCCACCGCATAGACAAGCATCTGCCATACAAATTTGTAAGTGCCTATATCCTTTGCCGTAAATCTTAAAAATCCGTCTGTAGATGCGGCAGCCCGGCACATTATATATCCGAGTACTATTCCAAGTACACAGCCCGCAAACGCTATTATTCCCGACTGCTGCAAGTACAAAATAAATACCTGTAATTTTGTCGCACCGCGGCTTCTTAAAACAAGTATGTCATTTTCCTCGAGCGAAAGTATCTGTGCAGATATCATTCTTATAAATAAAATCAAAAGCACAAGACACGGCAGCTCCAACGCCCAAAGCATCAGCTTTATCGTCTTCTGCTGTGTAAAAAAGCGCTCCAGCGTATCACGGATGTTGTCATTGTAGAGCTTGTCAGCATCCTTAAACTGCTCCATATAACCGTCATAAAGTGAGGCATTTTCCGTGTTGATCTGCCTGTAATCCAGCATGAGAAAATCACTGTAGCTGATATTGTCCTCGCTGTAATACTGCATCATTTCGTCAAAAACATCCTGCGAAACAAATATCACATCGCCCATATCCGAAAGCGTCTTGGCCCAATATGGATCGTTTATATCTTTTTCACGGCAGATCTGTGATATGACGAAAGAAATTTCCTTTTTCCCACTGCCATCAGGTACATGTAAATAGATTTTTTCACCTGCTACAAGTCCGTAGTGATCCATTGTCTTTTCGCTTATACTGCATTCGAATGTGGCTGTGTCAGTCTGAGATTTTACAACATCCGCGTACTCCGAAAGTCCCGGCAGATATCCTATTGTAAAATAATGGTTAAGTCCTCCAAACTCTGTATCTGCGCGTCCTCCTGAGAGTGTGATAAGCTGCTGTGAGGAAACCTTGTTTATATCCACATATTCAGTCCACTTCTTTTCGTATCCTGACAGCTTATCAAGCACTGACTGCGAATCAGGATAATCTGCCACCGCATATGTTCCCTCGCGGCTCATCTGTGCTGGATACTCATTCTGCTGTGTGGCATGATCCGTAAAAAGTCTGTCGAGTATCTGATTTCCCGCACCCTTTTCAAACATAGGGTGGCACACAAAAAGTGCTATAAACAAAGCCACTCCCATAAGCAGACACAAATTTAACCATTTTCTGTTTTTTAATTTATTAATTACGAAGCCAAACATATTTCATCGCCCTCATCAATACCGTAAAGCACAAGTGTATTGCTGCCTGATGTATAATCGCTCAATATTACCGGCTGCTTTACCACGCTGTCCCCATCAATTTTCCACACATAGTAGGATATATCATCTTTGTCCATCGGATTGACCTGCTTGTGTATGATCGAAGTCGGTACCACTACCACCTTTTTAAAAGAAACATAAGAAAACTTTACAGCGGATGCCCTGGTCAGATCATCCGGTATTCCATTGTCAAGTTTTATATAAAATGCTGCATTTCCATATCCCGAATCTGTGATTCCGGTAATATGCACACCTTTATCATCCTGATTTATATATCCCTTTTGAGCAACACTACCGTAACCGGCAAAACCGATACAGCTTCCGTAGATCGTTGTACCGTCCAGCTCAAGTGATACGCGCTCTCCCACATCTGCTATATTGTCCTTATATACTTTATAGCTATTGCTATCCTTTACCTGAACCAGCAGTACGTCCGTGGATTTTCCGGTTATCTGCAGGATATCTGAGCCTTCCTCCACATTATCTCCTGCCTTGACACTCACCTTTGAAACTTTTCCGTCATTTTTGGCATATACTGAAATATTTCCTTTGCCGTCATTTCCAGCGCTTATGCTGTCATATGCTGACTGTAGCCGGGAAAGCTGATAGGTGTGGTCTGTATTGGCAAGTTTTTTCTGCAGATCAAGCAGCTGTAAGTTCAATTTCAACTGCTGCTCTTCATATGCTGTATCCGGCTTTTCATCCTCCTGGTTATTTTCTTCTGCGCTGCTACCACCTTCAGATAAATCTTTTATCTGTTTATCGTAATCAGCAATCTTCTGCGCATAGGATTCATTCTCCGAGTCGATCGCATTTTTCGCCTCTGTTATAGCAGCTTTGCCCTCTCCGGTATCCACCACGTAAAGCAGCATGCCCTTTTCTACCGTATCGTCCTGCTTCACATTGACCGATACAATCTGCCCTTCATAATCACAGGTTTCGGTTATCGTCCCTGCGTCAGATCTGCTGTAGCGCACACCGTAGTTTGCTATATCAAAGTCAGACCTTGTTACCGTATATTTGCTATACTTTGTCGGAACCTGATCTATAGAATTATAGTAAACCAGCTCCCCCTCTTTTAAGCCCTCTGTGACCTGTGTATAGTTTTCATCAGACTCACCTGTTGTTATGATGCGTTTCTCGCGGCCGCCCTCATCATTTTTCACATAGACATATCTGGTATCGCCATCCTTATAGATGGAATCTTTTCCCACGACAAGTGCCTGATTTGCTTTTGTCTTTTCAAAATATACCGGATACATCTGTCCTGCCGTAAGAAACGGCTTTTCCCTGCTTTCCACGCACACATCCGGATAGCGGTTGTTTATCTTCGAAAGTACCAAAACCTCTGATGTATATTGAGACTCGGTGACATCATATTTTTCGCCATCGACTATCACATATTTCTTGTCATAATCGCTGTATTTGTACTCATTTATGGCTGTATCTTTTATATCCAGCACAAGGTCATCCGTATCGGAGACAATGACTATATTCTCGTATGCCGCAGCAGACCTTCCATCTGTCAGCTTCTTAGTGTAAGTGACAAGACCGCTGTGGGCTGCCTTAAGCGTTCCATCATCAACAATCTGCTGATATAAAGCCATCTGTTCATTGATCTTTTGCACTCGGTATTCGTGAAGCTGCTTATCGTACCGTTCATTTTCCTGTTCTGTGGCAATCTGCGTATTGTAATCCTCTTCTGTGCTCTCTTTTTTCTCAATCTGTTCTGTTGAAAATTCGTCCGTATCCGCAGCCTGACTCTCCCATAATTCGATCTGCGTATCCGAGATCTGAGCGGATATCTCATATGTCTCATTCTCATGCGCCAGCGCATCATTACATTGCTGCAACTGTTTTTTTGCCTCATCCACATCACAGACTGCAAGCACATCCCCTACATTTACTGTATCTCCCGGCTCCACATATATCTGTGAAATGTTTACGTTGGCACTGTAGTAATTGCAGTAATCCCTAGGAACTGCGGTAGCCATCAGCACCTGTATGGAGCCAATCGTACCGTATTCCACAGGTCTGTAGGCTTCATTTAACGCTACAGGTTCTTCAAGCTCTGGTATACTGCTTTCTGTCATTTTTCCACAGCCGCCTGCCACAAACGATACACATATCCCCAGTACTGCCAGTTTTTTTATTGATAAAATGTTTCTGATCTTCACTGCAAAACCACCTCATCCCCGCTTTTAAGTCCTTCTGTGATGATCCGGTAGTCTCCCACCTGATCTCCGACACTTATCCATACCGCCTGTCTGTATCCATTCTCATCCAGTGTGTATACAAAATACCTGCCATCCTTCTCATGTACTGCGTCCTTTTGCACATACACAGCATTTTCTATAGCAGGGCGCGTCACTTCCATGGAAAATATCTGTGCATCCGATACTGCCGACATATCCGATACCGGTTCAAAAACAAGTTTTTTATCGTCCACCTCTTTTACCTTAAGTTCAAACTCTATATCAGATGCTGTTGCCGTGTATACATCACCTACATTAAAGTCATAACCTTCCGGTCTGTCAGCTTCGTAATTGCCGTTTCCGCTGATTTCTGTTATAAGATTGCTGCCTGGTTCAAAAACTCCCGCCAAAAGTGAATTGTCCATTGCTGTGATCGTACCATCCTCTGATGCCGTGATCTGATATCTCGACAGTTTTTCCTTAGCCTCATCAAGATAAAGCTGCGCAACCTCTGTATCCTTATCAAGCTGGGCTATATCGCTTGAATAATCCTGAGTATCATCGATTTTCATAATAGCCCTGTAGTGCTCTGCCAGAAGCTTATTCTGACTGATCTGCCCGCTGTAGTCCTCAATCTTTTTCTGTATCTCCCCGGATTTAAAAGCCACCAGTATATCGCCCTTTTTCACATGATCACCCACTGCCACATTTACCTTTTCAAGCGTAAGCTCCGTGTTTGTCGCACCATAGGAAAACCTGGTATAGCCCTGCGCGCTCAGACTGATGGTAGTCTGCGGTGTGAGTGAACCGCTCTGTACCGTAACTGTCTGGTATGATATTTTCTCGTAGGAAGCTCTGTCCGTCTGTGCAAGCTCCTTTTGTGCCGCCCCACATCCTGAAAACAAAATAGAGGTAATCGCAGCGGTAAGTGTCAAACGACTTATATATTTTTTCTTTCTGTTAATCATATATTTTTCACATCTTTTCCATCAAAATATGAACCCGATCCATTAGCTAAATTTTATATGAGATCATCAATCCTTATGATCGTTCCATCTATAGCGTTTACAAAGATAGCATTTTGCTCATTGGAGTCTACCATACGTGACAGTACCCACGCCGGAACATAGCTGTATTTTCCCTGTTCACTGTCACTTCTTATCTTCAAATAACTAAGCTGCAGCTTATTGAATGTCGCCGCGGTATCATATTTATCAGGATTTTCCGTAATCTCCGCCTTGATGATCTGCTCTATATTTTTCAGAGAAATAAGCTCCACATCCTTATAGATCTGTGTTACATTTACCGGATATTCCATCTGCACATCAATTATTCCATCATCAGTGACTGTAAGAAGTGTACTGTCAGGCAGTGTAACATCATCTATATCACTATCAATTGCTTCATACCCCGACAAATAGGTATCCATATCAAATCCATCCTTAAATGTGATGCCGTCTATGCCGGTCGCGTATGAATAAATATATCCCCACGCTGCTGTCTGATAGTCATTTTCCTTTTCGCTGTCAATATTAAAACCTATCCAGCTGCACTCACATTCACCTCGTTCCACCAGATCCTGCATTCCCAATTTACTAAGGAAATTCCCGGCTTCTTTTTTGGCTGATGCGGCAGATTTACTGCCCTCATTTGAGGTCTCGTCTGCCTTATCCTTTAGATCATCATCCTGAAAAGTCTGCGTTATGGTATCATAGTCCTCATTCCTTAAAGATGGTGGACCGTAATCTGTCCCGGACTGATGCAAGGCGTAAGCATGTACCTTGTGAGCCTCAAACTCCACCTCACAGAACACATCACCCTTGTAGCCTGCAAATACTTCACAGTTTTCGAGATCCTTTGCCACGGTATAAGTAGTCTTTGCCGTTTCAAGCTTATCCCTGTATTCAGCCAGCCGCTGTTCCAACCACTCCCTGTAAGTATCATCCTGTTCTTTCTGCCAGTACTCTATGACCTCATTCAATTCGTCAACAGTATAATGATCCGGATCGTGATAATAGTACTCGTTCCCACCAAAATATAAATCCAGAAAACGCTTTTTGTAATCAGCATCTATCTTTACATTTTCCACCTCAACAACCGACATGTTATCGAAGTCCGGAACTACAATATTTGCATATACATATACTGTTTTCTCGCCATTACCGGTCTGTATGGTAAAGTTTTCATTCCAGCCGGAGTCTGCCTTTATATCAGCTAAGGCAGACATATTTTTTGTTTCTTTACTTTCGCTCTCATTCCCATAATCTACTTTTTTGCCGGCACAGCCTGTGAATAATGTGAGGACAAGTGCCTCGATGAGTGTCATAATTGCTGCAAATATTCTTGTATGTTTTCTCATATGCCAATCCTCCCTGATATGTCACATTTTTTCTACAACATAATTATTCCTGTGAAAGTACGGTCCGATGTAAACATTCTGTATCTTAACTCAGATCGTCCGGATGTATCACACTTCCGTCAATCGCGTTGATAAATACAGGGCATGCATTTGTAGTGTCTTTCTGCAGCAATTCCAGACTCCATGCCGGAATATAACTGTATTTTTGCATATCAGTCCGGTTGTTTACCCTTATGTATGCAAGTTTTAGAGTGTAATATTTTACATTTGTATCCAGTACATATTCATCAGCATTGTTTTTAAGCTCATCCCGGGCAATATCAAATATATTTTCTAAAGGAAGCATTTCTACATTTTCCTGTTTTCTTACTATACTTACCGGGCAGTCTATATAAAAAGTACATATACCATATTTATCAACATAAAAATTGTAGAATTCATTATCAAAAGTATCCTCTATACTATCACCATATTTCATATTGTATCCGCTGTAATCCATCGGATTTAAAGCATCATCAAATAATATTTTGCCAACTCCGATATTGTAGTAAAATCTATAACCACTTACACACTCATGTATATCATCTTCCTGATACACATGATCGGCTCTTTCGTTATATCCACTCCATTTCAGCTGCGAGCTCTCAGTCTGCGGGATGGATGAAAAACCTGTCTCTTTCAAAAAACTGTCTATCATATTCCCCGCTTCTTCTATTGTGATACCCGATTCATTTTCCTCCTGCGCGATTTCCTCTCCCGATGTATCCTGTGAATCCGTGATATCATTTACCGTATCATATTCCATGAGTGAATCCGGTCCAAAGTATTGCTGCACATATCCATCGTTAAATATATTGCTCCACTCGTATTCATTACTTCCTGTCTTTTTGGTATATCCCTCAATCGGACCTGCGCCAATTCCCGACAGCCATTTATTTTCATCACCATCTGCAACAAAATTCACGTTATACCAGGTGTTTCCTTTTTT
>UMFU01011823.1_pt1 | contig 13131 bp, 10 predicted proteins | sample 1965091 | NCBI WGS metagenome assembly UMFU01 (sample SAMEA4836054, study PRJEB28245) | human gut metagenome | biome: gut microbiome; material: fecal sample | place: Denmark | collected 2008
CCTCGATGTGGAAGGTGTCGTTGCGATCGTAGTAGGTCGGCGTGCCGGCGAAGTCCGGATGGTACTTGAAGATGTAATCGCCGTAGATGGTCTCGCGGTTGCGCGTCACCGAGTACATGCGGTTGATGGACACGCCGTTGCCGATCATCGCGAACGGGTCGCGGGTGAAGTACAGGTTCGGCATCGGGGCGCACACGAGCTTGCAGCGGTCGGACACCATGTCCACGAGCAGGTGCGTGTCCTTCTGCGGCAGCTCCTGCAGGTTGATGCCGGCCATGGTCTTCATGACCATCTCCTTGGTGCCCGCGTAATTGGAGTTGATGTAGTCGGTGATGATGTCGTGGTACATGTCGGTGCGGATGCCGGCCTCGTAGATCCACTGATCGAGGAACTGCTGGCGCAGCTCGGGCTTGGCGTCCAGAACCTCGGCCATGAGGTCCTCTAGGTAAACCACTTCCACGCCCTCGCCGCGAAGGATGTTCGCGAAGGCGTCATGCTCCTCCTGGGCCACCGGGAGGAACGGGATGTCGTCGAACAAGAGCTCCTCAAGCGTATTGGGGGTGAGGTTCAGCAGCTCGTCGCCGGGGCGGTGAAGGATGACCTTCTTGAGGTTGCCGATTTCGCTCTTGACGTTTACTCCTTGCATGTGACTCTCCAATCCGGCGGCTTGAGGTCCGCCATCATAGTTGAGAAGCTGCGGGCGAATGCCACCCTCAGCCCATCGCGGTCGGCGCGATGGATGCATCTAATGTCTCAGAATCCGGGCCAGGGGGAAGAGGTAAAGTGGTATTAGATGAGGGTTTAACTTGTCATTACCAACCCTCTGCCAGCCTTACACCCTTAGTAAACGCCCCTTGCTACGTCTCCTTCGCCCCAGGTCAAGCGTGCGACCCGAAGCTTTTGCATCGGATGCCTTCCTTGCGCATCGACGGTGCTTTGCTTTTCGGCCCCCTAACAATTACAGCCGAGGTCGCAATTCGTCGATGAACCTAAAGTATCATCATTTTTGTTCACATGCAATAAAAAAGTTCCAATCGTTTAGGGATTCAATCAAATTTCACGAATGCATAAGATAGCACAGCCTCTCCCTTGGTCGCGCTTGAGCCTGGAAGGCGGCTTATCTGAGGTGTTTTACCAGCTAAAAGTCATGTTTTTCTCATTTGGCCATGTTTAATGCACTCTTATTGGCTCCATAATCTACTTTGTCAATTAGTAGAGCGTGCATCATTCGGCCTCTTCTGCCCTCATCTTTTTTCAGTTCAAACCCTCATTTTTCGTAGTGCAGATGAACAATTTTACTTCAAGGCGTATACTGCACCTGAGAAACCGAGTCGCCCTTGCGAGTCGCTCGGCCACCCCACACGCTCGCCTTCGGAAGGAGACGCACCATGGCAACTCCCCGCCCCGCTGATCGAATCCTCGTTACCTCTGCCTTGTTTACCGGTGCCGACGACGAGCCCGCGCCCGGAGCCGTGGCCATCGGGGGCGACCGCGTTTTGTGGGCCGGCCCTCTTGAAGTCCTGCCCGAGCATCTGCGCGGCACCGATACCGAAGTCGTCGACTACGGAAACGCTCTCGTGATGCCGGGCTTCCACGACGCCCATCTTCATTACTTCCACTCCGCGCTGTACCTCTCCCCTCTGGCTGAGCGCTTCGTGGGCGAGAACGAGGCCGACGCGGTAGCGCGCCTGGCGCCCTTGGCCGCACGGCGACCGGCCGGCTCGTGGCTGCTCACCCAGGGCTGGCGCGACTACTTGTGGAACCCGGCCGGCATGCCGAGCCGCGCGTCACTTGACGCTGTCTACCCCGACCGACCCGTGGCCATGTACTCCGGCGACGCCCACACCCTGTGGCTGAATAGCTGCGCGCTGGAACGCTTGGGCATCACGGAGGAAAGCGAGCCGCCCGCAGGCGGGAGCTACGACAAAGACACTGACGGGCACCTTACGGGCATTGTGCGCGAGGCGGCAGCCATGGAGCTCATGCCGCGCATCGTGGCGGAATTCTCGCGCGAGGAGCTGCTGGACGCCTACCGCTCCTTCGAGCGTTATCTGAACGAGCACGGCATCACGGGCGTGTGCGACGTGTCGCTCATGGCGATGCCGGGCCTCGATTTCGTGCGCGACGACCTGTTCGGCGCCTTGGAAGAGGCCAGCGAGCTCACCGTGCGCGTGTCCATGTTCCCCACGCTTTTGGAAGACCGCAGCCGTCTGGCCGCCCTGCAGGCCGCCCACACGGGCCCGCTCCTTTCGGCTCAGGGCTTCAAGCAGTTCTTCGACGGCGTTTCCAGCCAGCACACCGCCTGGGTTCACGACCCCTACACCAACGCTCGCTTCGAGGGCGACTGCGGGCGCCCCACCGTGGCGGCTGAGGTGATGGAGGCGCTGGTGGCCCCGGCGGCGGCCGAGGGCTCGCCCGTGCGCATCCACGCCATCGGCGACGAGGCCATCCACCGCTGCCTCGATATCTTCGAAGCCCACCCGGTGGCCTCCCCCGCCCATCACACCATCGAGCATTTGGAGAACTTCCAGCCCGACGACATCGCGCGCATCGCGCGGGCGGACGTCATCGCCAGCGTGCAGCCACGCCACATCACCCTGGATCCCGGCGGCCCGGAGCGTGATTTGGGCCCCGAGCGCGTCCCTTATATGTGGCCCTTCCGCACCCTGCTCGATTCCGGCGCCACGCTGGCCTTCGGCACCGACTCCCCCGTTACCGACATCGACCCCATCGACGCCGTCTACACCGCTGTCACTCGCCGCGATGCCGACACCCACGAACCGCTTGGAGGCTGGCTGCCCGAGGAGCGCATCACCCTGGCCGAGGCCCTGCGCGCCTACACCGCCGGCAGCGCCGCCGCCGCCCAGCGCGAGGGCGAGCTAGGGCAGCTGGCCCCGGGCATGTTCGCCGATATCGTCGTGCTGGACCCGAACCCCTTCGAGCTGGCCCCCGAGGACATCCAGCAAGCAAAGGTGCAAGCCACCTACGTCGCCGGCAAGAAGGTGTACGAGCGATGAGATTGGGCCTCTTTAGGCTAAAATGCGCCGATTCCGTATTTTAGCCTAGGCCATCGCCCTCAAGCACTTTCGAAAGCTGCCAGAGCTCTTCCATCTCCTCCATGGAGAGGTCTTCCACGCGACGCCCCTGGCCGGCGGCCGCACCTTCCATGAAGGCCCAACGAGCGCGGAACTTGCCGCAAGTGGCGCGCAGGGCCTCCTCAGCCTGGACGCCCATCTTGCGGGCCACGTTCACCAGGGAAAACAGCACGTCTCCCATCTCCAGCTCCACCGCTGCGACAGCCGCAGGGTCGGCCGCGGCATCCACCTTGCCGTTCGCGGACTTCGGCGCGGCGGCGTAGGCGGCCTTAAGCTCGGCGACCTCCTCGTCCACCTTGGCCCACACGTCGTCCACCGTTTCCCACTCGAAACCGGCCGAGGCCGCCTTCCGCGAGATCTTCTGCGCCTGCTTCAACGCCGGGAAGCTCTTCGGCACGCCGTCGAGCAGCCCCTGGGGCACGTCGGCCGCGGCATCGGCGGACTCCTTCTCGGCCATCTTTATCTGATCCCACACGTCCAGCACCTCGTTGGCGTCGCCGGCCACCACGTCACCGAACACATGGGGATGTCGCCGCACGATCTTCGCGTTCACGTCGCGGCACACGTCGTCGATGGTGAACTCGCCGGCATCCGCGGCAATTTGCGACTGCAGCACCACCTGAAGCAGCACGTCGCCGAGCTCCTCGCGCATATGCGCCACGTCATCGGCCTCGATGGCGTCCACGGCCTCATAGGCCTCTTCCACCATGTTGCCGGAGATGCTCTTGTGGGTCTGCTCCTTGTCCCAGGGGCACCCGTCCGGCGAGCGCAGCGCCTCGATGGTGGCCACGAACTCGTTGAAGGCCGGGTGCTCGGTCGGCTGCACCTCGGCTACCAGCTTCTCAGTCACAGTGTTGCTCCCTTCGATTGCGGTTTTCCGCAGCATTATAGCGCTCCTGCTTTCGTGCACCCCTCCGACGTCTTCGAGCAACGCCTTTCCGCCCTTTTTCGCGGTTTCCCAAGAAGCTCGACCGGCCTCATCCGAGCTATTTCGTCATCAAATCCCCATTTCGGAGCCTTAAAAGCGCACATTTTTCTGCAAAAACGCGACATTAGCGGGAAAAGGGGTGTACAACCTGCGGTTTTCTATTATGATCGTGTAGCTAAAAACGGAGAAACGCTGGTACCGAAGCCTTCTGGTACCAGCGTTCTTCGAGTGAAGGCCCTGTTAGAAGGGCACCGACTAGAGAAAGAGAAGTGATATGCCCGCACCTACCATGACCCCTGAGCAGCGCGCCGCCGCCCTCGAGAAGGCTCGCGTCGTTCGCGCCAAGCGCTCCGAGATCACCAACAAGCTCGCCATGGGTCTCACCACCCCGGCCGAGGTTCTCGATCAGATCGACGACCCGATCATCGGCCGCATGAAGGTCAAGGCTTTCGTGAACGCCCTGCCCGGCTTCGGCAAGGTGAAGACCGAGAAGCTCATGGAGGAGCTGGGCATTCCGGCCGAGCGTCGTCTGCAGGGCCTCGGCTCCAACCAGATGGCCGCTCTGAAGGCCGCCCTTTCCTAAGTCTCAACCGAGGCAATCTTGCAAGCGCCCGCCTATAATAGACGGGCGCTTTTGTTTTGGAAGGAACCGGCATGCCCCTTATCTATGTAGACACATTGGAAGACCCACGGCTCGATGCGTTCGCGCGGCTGACCGAGGCTCAGCTGCGCAGTAAGCTGGAGCCGGAGCGTGCGCTGTTCATCGCCGAGTCGCAGAAGGTGATCGAACGGGCCTTCGAGGGCGGCATGGAACCGATCTCACTGCTCATGGAAGAGAAGTGGCTACCCTCTATGGCTCCGCTCATCGAGCGCATGGAGGCGCGCCGGCAAGCACGGGCACGTGAGCTCGAAACGACGCAAACAGGGGCGCAAGGCGCTGCACCTGCACCGACCGGCGAACCCGAAACGCCCCTCGCGCAGTTGCCCTCCGGCCCCGACAGCCTGCCCGTGTTCGTGGCACCCCACGACGAGCTTGCGCGCCTAACGGGCTTCGAGCTAACGCGCGGCGCCTTGGGTGCTTTCCGCCGCTCCGCCCTGCCCACCGTGGCCGACGTGCTGCGCGACGCGCGTCTGGTGGCCGTCCTCGAAGATATCACGAACCACACCAACGTCGGGGCTATCTTCCGCAGCGCGGCGGCCCTCGGAGTAGATGCCGTGCTCGTAAGTCCCGCCTGTTACGACCCGCTATACCGACGGGCCGTGCGCGTGTCTATGGGTGCCGTCTTCCAGGTGCCTTGGACGCGCATTGGCGATGAGGACGTGCCGAACCGTCCCGGCTGCGGCACCTGGAGCGAGCAGGGCATCGCCGAGCTGCACGAGCACGGCTTCACCTGCGCCGCCATGGCGCTCTCCGACGACTCGGTGACCCCCGACGAGCTGAATGCGCTGCTGGCCGAGCGCGAGGCCGCAACCGGCACTCCGGCGAAGCTGGCGCTGCTGTTCGGCACCGAAGGCGAGGGGCTCTCCCCCGCCACCATCGCTCGCTGCGACTGCACCGTGCGCATCCCCATGGCCCATGGCGTCGATTCCCTGAACGTCGCCGCCTCCAGCGCCGTGGCCTTCTACGCCTTCCGCCGTTTGAGCCAGCTGGGGAGGAGACCGCAGTGAGTTCCTTCGACTTCGGTCTTGCGACCTCCGCCCAGGATGGCACCGGAAAGAAGAACGAGAGCGCCGCTCAGAACGAGGCGGGGCCAAGTAGCCATACGAGCATGACGGGTCCGCGGAAGGCCCCTCGAAGCGTCAAGATCGCGACCTGGGCCGTACGGCTTTGCTTCGCCTTCGTATTCGTCGTGAACGTGCAGTGCGCGTTGGGCTTCGCGTTCGCGCCCGAGGTTTACATGGGCGCTTACGAGCTTTCCGGGGTGCCAGGCCGCGTGGGCATCCAGGGCATCGGCATCGCCTTCCTCATGTGGAACTGCACCTACCCGCTGGTCATTTGGCGCCCAGAACGCCATCGGGCCTTAGCCGGCGTCGTTCTGATCCAGCAGATCGTAGGCCTGGCCGGTGAGTCCGCCATTCGCGCCACCCTGCCCACCGGCCACGACCTCCTCGCCAGCAGCATCGATCTGTTCATCACCTTCGACGCTGTGGGCCTGCTTCTGATGGGCGCCTCGTGGGGCATCCTTCTCCTGCTCGAAAAGCACGCCAGACAATCCGATGGCCAAAATGGAGGCAAAATTTCGAGTTGTTAGGTGTTCCGCGAGGCGCCTTTGCCTATAAGTCCGCAATGTCTGAAGCATATGTATTGCTATTCATTATTTTTTATCATATTTAGAGAAATTGGTCTTCTGGAGAAGCCAGTAGGGCAAGAGCCAACACCTAACAACTCGAAATTTCGCATCCGCTCGCTCGAATTTCCTGTCCCGAAAACGGGAAAGGATCGCGCGGGGCGATCCTTTCCAGGAGAGAGAAGGGGTTCTCGGGTTTGCTTAGTTCGCCGACACGGCGGCACGAGAGCGCGTCCGCGCCGGCAACCGCCGCTGATTGGCGGCTGGGCCTACTTCATCAGCTCAGCGACAGCCTGGGCGAAGGCGAGCGGGTTGTCGGGCAGAATGCCCTCCACGAGGAGTGCCTGGTCGAACAGAAGGCCCGCGTAGGTGCGCACCTTTTCGTCGTCGCCGGCCTCATGAGCCGCTTGCAGCGTGGCGAACACCGGGTGCTTGGCGTTCACTTCCAGCACCAGGTGCATCTCGGGCAACTCGTCAGTGCCCGGCTGGCTCTTCAGCACCTGCACCATGGCCAGCGACATGCCGCCCTCGCTCGTGACCACGGCCGGCGCATCGGTGAGGCGGGTGGAAACGACGACGCGCTCCACCTTGCCGTCAAGCGCCTCCTGCATAATGCCGAACAGCTCGGCATTGGACTCGGTGGCCTCCTCGGCCTCCTTCTTCTCCTCATCGGTGGTAAGGCCCAGGTCCTCGGAGCCCACGTTCTTGATGAAGTAGGGCTGCTTGTTCTCCTCGTCGCCGTCCACCGCGTGCTCGCCGTAGGTGCCCATGGCCATCATGCAGAACTCGTCCACGTCCTGGTCGCACAGCAGCACGTCGTAGCCCTTGGCCAAAACCGTGGTCACGAGCGGCATGGCGGCCAGGCGCTCCAGCGAGTCGCCCGCGGCGTAGAAGATGGAGTCGGCACCGGCGGGAGCCGCGGCCAGATACTCGTCCAGGGTGATCATCTTCTGCTCCTTGGCGGAGTAGAACAGAAGCAGGTCGGCAAGCGTGTCCTTCGCCATGCCGTAGCTCTGGTAGATACCGAACTTCAGCGTACGGCCGAACTGCTTGAAGAACTCCTCGTAGGCCTCACGATCGTCGTCGCGCATATTCGCCAAGTCGGCCTTGATCTTCTTCTCGAGGCGCCGGGCGATGGCGCGCAGCTGACCGTTGTGCTGCAGCGTCTCGCGGGAGATGTTCAGCGTGAGGTCGGAGGAATCAACCACGCCGCGCACGAAGCCGAAGTAGTCGGGCAGAAGCTCCTCGCACTTGTCCATGATGAGCACGTTGGAGGAGTACAGGGCGAGCCCGCGCTTGTAGTCCTTCGAGTACATGTCCCACGGCGCGCGGCTCGGCACGAACATGAGCGCGTCATAGTTGAGCGACCCTTCCGCGTGCACGGAGATAGTGCGGGCCGGGTTTTCGAAGTCGTGGAAGTCGGTCTTGTAGAACTCGTCGTACTCCTCCTGGGAGACCTCGGACTTCTTGCGCTTCCAGATGGGGACCATGGAGTTGATGGTCTCCACCTCGGTGTAGCTCTCCCACTGCGGCGCGGCCGGCTGGTCGCCCTCGGCCGGCTCGGGGGCCTCCACCTTGCGGCTCTTCGTCACTTCCATCTTGATAGGATAGCGCACGTAGTTGCTGTAGCGCTTGATGAGCTGCGTGAGCCCGTGCTCGCTGGCGAAGGTGCCGAAGGACTCGTCGGCGGTGTCGTCCTTCAGGTACACGATGACGTCGGTGCCATGCTCGGCGCGCTCGGCCGGCTTGATGTCGTAGCCGTCGATGCCGTCGGACTCCCAGGCCCAGGCCTCATCCGAGCCGATGGCGCGGGAGACGACGCGCACCTTCTTGCCCACCATGAAGGCGGAATAGAAGCCGACGCCGAACTGGCCGATGATGTCCACATCGGTGAGGTCGTCGAGTCCCTTCGCCTCGCCGGGCTCGCTTTCAGCAGCAGCCTCGGCCTGGGCGGCCTTGAATTCGAAAGAGTCGGAATGGGCGATGGTGCCGAGGTTCTTGTCCAGCTCGTCTTTGGTCATGCCGATGCCGTTGTCGGACACCGTGACCGTGCGTTCGTCGGCGGAAAAGCCCACCGTGATGGCCAAGTCGTCGCGGCCCACGGCCACAGACGGATCGGTAAGGCTGCGGAAGTACAACTTGTCCACCGCGTCCGACGCATTGGAGATAAGCTCGCGTAGGAAGATCTCGCGATTGGTGTAGATGGAATTGATCATGAGGTCGAGCAGTTTCTTGCTCTCTGTCTTGAACTTGCGCATAGGTTCTTGTCCTTCTTTCCTTGGGGCGGAAGACGCATAACGTTCCTAGTGTAGGTCGCGCGCCGGCAGTCATCTCGCGGTGCATTCGGTCTGTACGGCAGTCGTTGACCGGCGGCGACAAAGGCGTTAGCAGTCTCCCTTATCGAGTGCTAACACCACATTCTACGCAGAAGGAAACCTAAGTCAATACCTATCAAGTTTTCTTTAAGTTTGGACGAGGGAAGCCTCTCAAAATGAGGTTTCAATTTTGAGAGGAAAGACAAGGGAGCATCCTATCAAAATTGAAACCTCATTTTGATAGTGACGTTCGCCTCCTACAAGCGCTTCGAGCAAACAGGGGAGATCACCTTCCGCTCCCTGTGCAACATCGCTATCAGTTCCCCCTAAATCCGGGCCACCAAGTCCTCGGGCGACGGGAGCACACTGGCGTAGGCCGCAGGCAGCTCGTCGCCTAAACGGTACTCGCTCACGCCAATGGGCGCGCCCCCCGACCAGCTCAATTTTTGCACACAGTGTGTGCAAAAATTGCTTCGTCGATTACAGCCCCCTCCGCCCTAAAGCTGAACCTCACCGTAGTCGAGGCTGTGCTCTTCGCGCATGACGTTAAGCCACGCATCCGGGGACACCGCCGGAACCGTTGAGCGTGCGAATCCCTTGGCGTCGCGAGTGATGAGATAGTCGGCCCCCACCCTCTCGGCAGCAAGGGCAATCAGGCAATCCTCGAAGTCGTCCCAGCCGAGACGCGCCGCTCTCTCAAGGGAGGCGCCCGTAAGATCTACCGGCTCAATCACTGTGAGAGCTTTCAGGATCGCCGCCTGCAGCCGCGCCGAATCAACATAGCGGCTCAGGACGTAGAAGGCATCGACGACAGACTGGGAAGGAACCCACAGCCGAGCATCACCAAAGAATCCGGCGATGACTACTTTCTGAGCTGAGAGGAAAAACGGCTCCTTGCGGCCCAGGTAGTCGATGAGCACATTGGTATCAAGCAAGAGATTCATAGCGCCCTCGCTTTCCGTCCCTCACGAGGGAGCGATAATCGCCATCGGGCGCCTCTCCCCTCCAATCGACATCGAGTGTCGAAGCGGCCAGAAAGGCATCCAACTCCTCCCGACTCGGCCGAGAAGCAGGAGCAGTCGTCGGCAGCTCCCGTCTCTCGAGAAGATAGTCGAAGGCACTGTTGATAAGATCGGACGTGTTCGCCCCCAGAGAGGCCAGCACGCCCTTCGAAGCATCTTTCTTCGCCTGCGGAACCCGCGCACTCACAAGAACACTTTCTGCCATAACAACCTCCCATCGAATATGTTATACGTATAACATATTCGATGGGAGATGGTCAAGGGCATAGGGGATCTAATCGCAAGCTCCCTAAGGCCCAGCATCTAGCGCTCGCGGTCGATGAGGTCGATGAGCTCCTGGCGAGAGTGGACGTCGGCTTTCACGTAGATATGGCGAATGTGGGACTTCGCCGTGTTGAAGGAGATGGTGAGGTTCTGGGCGATGTAGTCGATGGAGCGGCCGCGCACGAGAAGATCGAACACGTCGCGCTCCCGGGGCGAGAGCCCGTAGCGCTCGGCCACCGCATCGCAGCGCATCCGGTAGTGACCTGGCCGACGCTCTCCCAGCGCAACATCGCCCGGGCCGCTATCGGGAAGAGCAACGCCAGCCCCGCCGGCTCCTCTAGGCTCTACCGCATCATCTCCGTCGCCTTCGCCGCCATCCGCCGCGTCGCTGCAATTGTGAGCCGTCCCACATCCGACGGAGCCCACTCCTTCTGCAGACACCCCCTCGGCAGACGCCCCCAGTGTTGACAGGCCCTCAGCCGCCATTCCGGCCGCCCTACCCGACGGGCGCTCCTCCGGACGCAACGCGTCGCCGATCAGGCGGTCGTTCAGCACCAGCATGGAGACTACCAGGAGCGCGAAGACCATGGCCACCGAGATAACCTCCAAGGACAAGCTGCCGTCGCCCTGGCTGCGCACAATTTCCAAACCCGCCAGCCAACCGAAGGTCGTCCCCAAAGCCGAGGCCCCGCGGCCCAAGCCGAACACCAATATCGGGGAAAGCCGCGACGAGTAGGCCACATAGGCCAGCAGACACCAGATCACCAGCACGAAGCAGTTGTAGGCCACCGTAATGAACTGGCTGCCGAAACCCGTTCCGCCCAAGAGGGGCGTCACGAGAATGCCGGCTGCCACGGCAATGATGATGGGATAGTACAGGCGGCTCACATCGAACTGGCGGCGCAGCAGTCCCACCACCACGAACAGCACCCCGGCCACTACCGCGGTGCTGAAGATGATGAGCGCGCCGTCGGCGTTCAGCGAGCTGATGGAGGAATGGGGCACGGAAAACCCGCGCGAGACGCCCACCACGACGGAGAAGACCGCCACGGCCACGAGCAGCCTCACGAAGAACCTTCGCAGGGGAACCGGGCCCTCGGGGCGTCCGCCCTCGCCCTCATCCGACCATTCGGGATTAGTCAGCGTGGAGACCACGGCCAGAACGGGAAGAAGGGCCGTGAACACCATGCCCACCGGATCAGGCAGCCCTACGGCCATGAAGTAGATCATGGCGGCGAACACGAAGGACGCCGCCGTGTACATGGCAGCCTCGCGCGCCGGCGCCTTCGAGTAGACGACGCCGAACCTCAGCACGATGACCGACGTGCCCGCGCCGGTCAGTGCAGCGCTCACGATAAGGTAGAGGTTCGCATCGGCGCCCAGGCTGGACGATGCGTAGGTGCCCACCGTGGCCGCGCCCACCACCACCGCCACCGCAATGAGGAGCAGGTTGCTGCCCACGAGCCGCCGCGTGAGAGGACGCACGAGCGAGAGCAGGACGAGGGCGACGCCCAGGGCAAGCGTCGAGACCAGATAGGTGAGGGAAATGGTGTCAGGGGGCAAGTCGGAGGCGGCGGAGGGGAACACGAGCACGTTGCTGTTGTACGACACCCAGATCCACGCGTAGTAAAAGCCGAAGCCCACCAGCTTAAGGGCGGGCCACTGCTCCTCTATGGTCATGCCGAGGCGGGTCGGCGCCAACTCGCTGTTGGACGCGAACGCCTCCTGATTATCACCGAACCGCTTGAGCATGCGCTTCCCCCATAATCGGCGGCCCGCCGTCCCCAAGGCCGCACTGTCAACTGAAGAACGGGCGTCGCCGTCCCATTCGTTCCACGGCTCATATTGTATACCCTCGGCTATTGGCACAACATTCCCCCTGTTCGAATTCTCACGGCGGCTGAATCGGCTCCCTCCGCCCCTCTCCTAGCCCTCAGCGCCCACGGCATCCTCATCGGCCTCTTGCGCCGCCGAGGCGACGGGCAGCCCGGCCTTCTCCGTGCGTGCCAAGAGCGGGAAGCTGATGGCATGGGCCGGGCAGGCGTCCCTGCACTCGCCGCACTTGGTGCACTCCGCCAGGGAAACCGACGCTTCGGGATGATGCAGGTCAATCCCCTCGGGGCACACGTCGGCGCACCGCGAGCAGCTGGCGCCCGAGCAATGCAGGCAGGACTCGGCGGCCACCGTCGGACGGAACGTGCGGTTCAACCGCGCCATGAGGCCCAGCAGGGCGCCCAGGGGGCAGAAGCGGTGGCACCATTTTCGCAAGAGCACGATCTCCGCCACGAGGATGACGGGGAACACCACGAGCGACAGCGTCGCCTCGCTGAACTGGAGCAGGCGCCAAAGGGCGATGAAGGTGGCCACGGAAAGGCCCACGGGGCAGATGAGGCAGAACACCGGGAACCCGAAGGCGGCCGTGGTGAGCACCGTGGCCCCGAGCACCCAGTTGCGCGAGTCGTTGGCCCCGTCGCGCTCGGCCGGCGTCGGCTTGTCGGCCTTCCGCTCCTTGATGCCGAAGACCCGGCGCAGCAAGGGCACGGGACAGCCCCAAGCGCAGAAGGCACGACCCGCCAGGGCCACGAGAACCGCAACGATGACCAGGCCGATCAGCAGCGGCGTCACGATGGTGCGCGAGGCGATGGCAGCCTCAACGGCCCCCAACGGGCAGATGGCGGCGATGTCGCCAATGCCCCAGGCCGACGGCGTTCCCGTGCCCGTATGCACGGCGAGTCCCACGCCGACCAGGCCCAAAAGGCCGACGGCGGCTATAGTGCGCTTCGTCTTCAACTTCATGGGCCTACACCCCCATCTCGCTGCCGTCTTCCACCACCGTGCGCCCGAGCTGGCCGGCTGCCTCGGGAGGCACCACCACGATGCCCCGCCGCGTACCGCCGGCAAAGGTCCCGTACACGAGCGCCGTGCACTCGAACTCGCACTGGACGCAGCCGTTGCACGCGTCGCCGTCCACCACCGGATGGCCGTCGACGAAGGCCAGCGCGTCGAAGGCGCAGGAGTCCTCGCAGACCGTGCAGCCCTGGAAATAGGACAGGCAGCGGTCCTTCTGCACCACCGCCACGCCCAGCTTCTCGGCCGTCTCGTCGAAGGATCTCAGCGCGCCGGTGGGGCACACCTCGATGCACTTGCCGCAAAAATCGCAGTAGCCCTTGTGGAAGTCGAGCACCGGCGTGCGCGCCCGCAGAAAGCCGTCGCCCACCG
>UMFU01002007.1_pt1 | contig 13040 bp, 8 predicted proteins | sample 1965091 | NCBI WGS metagenome assembly UMFU01 (sample SAMEA4836054, study PRJEB28245) | human gut metagenome | biome: gut microbiome; material: fecal sample | place: Denmark | collected 2008
GCTTTTGGGAGACCCCCAACAAGAAGGGCGGGATAAGCCCGCCCTTCCGAAAGCGCATCTTGTTCGAAGCTACTCGGCGGCCTCTTCGGCCTCGTCCTTCTTGGCAGCCTTCTTCTTCGCCGGCTTCTTGGCGGCCTTCTTCTCCTCGGCAGCCTTGGCGGCGAAGTCCACCTCGGTCACATTCGCGTTCTCCATGAGATCCTCGATGGCCTTCTGGCGCAAAAGACCGGTGCGGATGAGGTGCAGACGGCCGGCGTCGCGCCACTCCTGCTCCAGCGCCGCGGGATCCTCAACGCCGGTCTTGGCGAACTCGGCAGTGACGTCCGCATCGGTGATCTCCATGTTGTTGTGGCGCGCCCAGGCCTCGAGCGCCAGCTCTTCCTTCACCTGGTCGGCGGACTGGGCCTTCAGGTCGGCCTTGAACTGGTCGGGCGTGATGTTCTGGCTGGCCAGGTAGGCGTCGAAGGTCATGCCGGCCTGCTGCAGCTGGCCGAAGAAGTCCTGGAGCAGCGACGTCTCGGCCTGCTCGACCAGGGACTCGGGCACATCGCCCTCGACGCGGTCGCGCAGCTCGACCATGATGTTGTTCTCCTTGATGCGCGGCATCAGCGAGCCCTTCTGCGCATTCAGCGACTCCTTGATGCGCTCGCGCATGTCCTCGACGGACTCGAAGCCCATCTTCTCCTTGGCCCACTCGTCGGTGACCTCAGGCGTGACCTTCTTCTTCACCACGTTGCAGGTGACCTCGAAGGTGACAGGCTTGCCGGCCTGCCCGGCCAGAAGCACGGCCGTCTCGTCCTCGGGAACCTCGAGCGTGAACTCTTTGGTCTGGCCCTTCTTCATGCCAAGGATCTCCTCGTCGAAGGCCTCGGATAACATGCCGGTACCCGGGCCGTACAGACGGGACTCGCTCGTGAGCGCGGCGATCTCGTTGCCGTCGGCGTCGGTGGCCTTCATGGTGAGGTCGGCGTAGTTCTCCGGCTTCATCTTGGTGGCGGCGGAAGCGTCCTCGTAGTCGGTGTAGTGCTCGGCCATGGCCTCGACCTGCTCGTCGATCTCGGCATCGGTGGCCTCGGCGAAGGGCATCTCGATGGCCACGGGCTCGTAGCTGGTAAGCTCCACCTCGGGGCGCAGCTCGATGGTGAAGGAGTACTCGTAGGGCTCGCCGGCCTTCACGATCTCGTTGGTCTCCATGACCGGGCCGCCCACCGGGGCGAGCTTGGCCTCGTCGATCGCGGCCGTCCACGTGCCGTTCAGCAGCTCCTCGGTGACGGTGCCGACGACTGCCTCGGCGCCCAGCGCGTTGTCGATAACCGGGCGCGGGGCCTTGCCCTTGCGGAATCCCGGGAAGTTGTACTTGCGAGCGAAGTCCTTGTAGGTTTTCTTGATGCGGCCGTCGATATCGGCGGCATCCACCGTGACGGTGACCTTGACCTTGTTGCCCTCCAGGGACTCAACCTTAGTTTCCACGAATAGTTCCTCCATCGTTTCCTGACACGGTACGGGCTTATCGCCCGCGCGAACACTTCCTCGGCGATCCGCCACGGGAATCCGCCGCGGAAGCGCACGGTTCGCTATTATGCCACAACCCTCCCACAGTGGCTACACGTCACCGAGACCATGACACAAAAAAGAGACGCGGGACATCCCGCGTCTCCCTATGGCGTCGATTCGCCGCACTCTGCCGACCCCGCCCGTCCCAAGCAGGGCGCCGCGGCTCTGCAGACCGGCCCCCTAGGCCTCGCTTTTGCCGGAGCGCACGACGTAGCAGATCGTGATGTACCCGGCGACGGCACCGGCGCAAGCGCACACAAGGCCCTTGAGCAGCATAAGACCCGTCACGGTAAGCGGCAGCGGCAGAAGGACGCCGGCGAAAGCACCGACGCCCATCAGCGAGACGGTGGCGGCAACCGTTGCCACGAGCAGCGCCGGAGCGTAGCTTGCTGGCACGAGAGACGCCGCGCCGCCGAGATTGGCGACATTCGGCCCGGAGAAAACGCCCTTGCGCAGATCCATGCGGGTGAGCGGCACCACGATGACGAACAGCAGAATGCCGAGCAGAACCCCCGTAAGCGCGAAGTCATGGAAGATATCGGCCTCGCTGAAGAGGAGCTCGGGCTCGGACAGGTGCATAAGATAGAAAATGACCGCATTGATGATGCCGTTGATGATGCCGTAACCGACGATGCACTTATTCAGTAAGTATGAATTGAACGGCTTAGCGGACCGCGTCGGCGCCGCGGGCGCCGAGCCAGCCATTGACTTTGCCATGAGCATTCCTTTCATCGGGATCTTCGTCTGCCGGCACAACTTGCCGAAGTCGCCCGGCGCCTCTCAGTATGGGCGTCGCCCTGATGCCATCGGCGAAAACCCGGAGTGCCGTTACGGAAGGGTGGGCACGGAGGAACCTTAGGGGCAACCTTGCCATCGGCGGGCCACCGATTCGTTCCCGACCTGTTTCGACAAGCAGTCCCGCGCCTCGCTCGAAACAAAGCGCGCCCGCCGGGAACGGCCTTTCGCAAGACCGATCTCGACGGGCGCAAGCGCAGGACCGAGCAAGCTATCCTAGAGCGCCGCCCCGGCAGTCTTGGAGGCCATGGCGGCCGCCACCTCGTCGGCCTTCTGCTGGCCGCGCACCACGAAGCTGATGGTGAACCAGCCGGCGACCGCGCCGCCCAAAGCGCACACCAGGCCCTTGAGGAACATCATGCCGGTCACGGTAGCGCCGGCGGCCGGCAATGCCAAGGAAAGAAGGGCGCCGGCACCGGTCATGACCACCGCGGCGAGCGCGCCCACGCCGAGAATGGAGACCGCGTAGGACGAGGAGACGAGCGGAAAGGCACCGCCCGCCGCACCGGGCAGGGAGAAAACGCCCTTGCGCAGATCCATGCGGGTGAGCGGCACGACGCAGGCGAACAGCAGCATACCGAGGAGAAGGCCGGTGAAGGCGAGGTCGTGCACGATGTCGTGCATGCCGAACATCGCATCGGGAGCGCCGGCGTTGATGCCGGCGAAGATGGCCGCGTTGATGATGCCGTTCACCACACCGTAGCCGATAAGGCACTTGTTCAGCGCGTAGGACTTGAAGGACTTGGGAGCCTTTGCGATCTTGGAGGTCTTTGCCATGAAGCATTCCTTTCTTCTTGTTGCGCTCACTCGCGACCGCGCGCCCGCTCGCAACGTTTCACTGGTTTGAGCTGCCGCGACAGCGGGCCGCACGGAAATTGACCGACAAGCAGTATAGGAACCCGTGTTCCCTTTTCCCAAATGGAACATTTCCGTTGCAACGGAAAACGTTTCCCGATCGAAAAGGAAGCAGTCTTCCTACAATGAGCGCCGCCGAATTACGGAGGGAGCTTGCGAGACTACCCTTTTCGGCATAGGCATTCCATCCAAGATTAAAGGAGGACATAATGGCGAAGAGCAAAACGACGCATCCCGAGGGGGGTGTTGAGAAGTTCCTCGTGCTGCCCATTATCGTGCTGATTCTGGCGCAGATGGGAACGTCGGGCGACAATGGCGCGCTCGGCCTCGCCAACCAGCAGCTGGTCGACGTGCTCGGCGCGACGACTCCCGACATTCAGCTGGCGAACATGGTGTACTCGCTCATGGCCGGCGCCTTCATGGTGGCCGGAGGACTCGTGGGCACCATCATCGGCTGGCGCACCAACTTCCGCCTCGGCGCGGCTCTGTGCGCCGCCGGCGAGCTGGTCATGGCGCTGTCGCCGAACATGACGATCTTCATCTGGGGCGGCCGCATCCTTGTCGGCTTCGGCGCCAGCTTCATGATCCCCTCGGTGCTCGGCCTCATTCCGTTCATCTACCATGGCAAGAACCGCGTGCTGGCCTTCGGCTGCATCGGCGCGGCCTCGGGCCTGTCGGCCTTCCTGCCGCTGTTCTTGGGCATCGTCATGCAGTTCGGCGGTTTCCGCATCACCTTCGGCGCCCTGGCCGTGTACTTCGCCCTGGTGCTGCTTCTGTCCTTCAAGCTGCCGGCCATCGAGAAGCCCGCTGAGAAGCTGAAGTTCGACGGGCTGGGCACGGGCATCGCCGCCACGGGCCTGTTCCTGTTCCTCGTGGGCCTCTCCCGCATCTCCGCCTGGGGCCTCATCGAGCCCTTCGCCGAGTGCCCCTTCACCATCTTCGGCATCTCCCCGGCCCTGCCCATGGCCGTCCTCGGCCTGATCCTGCTCGTGATCCTGGTGCCGGTGGAGAAGCGCGTCGAGCAGAAGAACGGCATCGCCCTTCTGCCCCAGTCGTTCCTGAAGACCCCGCAGGTGCGCGCCGGCCTCGTGGCAAGCGCCATCACCTTCTTCTTCATGGGCGTCCAGGCGATTCTTCTGTCCCCCTACCTGCAGCTCGTGGCCGGCTGGTCGCCGGTGCTCATGGGTGTCATGGCGCTGGCCGTGGGCATCCCCACCTTCATCTTCTCGCTGGGTATCCCGAAGTTTATGCCCAACGCCAACCCGCGCCGCGTCATCCAGGTCGGCTACATCGTGATGGCCAGCGCGTTCATCCCCATGGCCTTCTCGCTGCACGGCTCTGAGGTCAACGGGCTCATGTGGGTGGGCCTGGCCGTGGCAGGCGCCGGCGCCGGCATCGTTTCCGCCCAGGCCAACAACATCGTGGCCCTGGCCGTCAACGAGCGCGACGCGTCGCAGTCCGGCGGCATCCAGACCACCATGCGCAACGTGGGCCAGGCCATCGGCGTGGCCGCCATCGGCGCGGTCCTGCTGTTCGGCATCACCGCCAACATCGACAACGCCATGGCCGACAGCCCCATCATCACCCCCGAGGTCCGCACCGCCGTGGCCGAGCGCAACATCTCGCTCATGGGCGACGAGCAGTTCGAGCAGACCATCGCCGACATCCCCATGACCGACGAGCAGCGCACCGAGCTCGTGCAGTTGAACTCCGACGCCCGCATCGAGTCCACCATCACCTCGTACGTGGTGTCCGGCGTGCTGATCCTGCTCGGCCTGTTCACGACCCGCTGGATCACCATCTTCAAGAAGGAAGAGGACGGCAAGGAGGAGACCATCGTGGCCGAGACGGCCGACGAGATGCCCTTCGAGCCGGTCGTCGACCGCGAGATGTAACTCGCGCGTGTTTGAAAGGAAATTCATGAAACGACTTTTCTCCAATGCCACCTTCGTCACCATGGTTGACGACGTCGACACCGCCGACGCGCTCCTCGTCGATGACGACGGCCGCATCGCCTACGTCGGCACCTTGGAAGAGGCGCGCCGCCTCGCCGAGGGCGCCGAGGAGGTCGACCTGGGAGGCGCGGCCGTGCTGCCCGGGCTCATCGACCCGCACAGCCACTTCACCGGCGCGCTGCAGTACCTCCTGTACGCCGACCTGTCCGAGTGCACCTCCTTCGCCGAGATCACCGAGACGCTGAAGAAGTTCGCCGCCGAGCGCAACATCGGCCCGGACGGCGTCATCATGGGCAACGGCTACGACCAGAACAACCTCATCGAGCAGCGCCACCCCGACAAGTCCATCCTGAACGCCGTGTCCGAGGACGTCCCCGTGCTCATCACGCACGTGTCCAACCACATGGGCGTGGCCAACGACTGCCTGTTGAAGCTGGCCGGCATCACGCCCACCACCCCCGACCCCGAGGGCGGCCGCTACGGACGTATGAACGGCACCGGCGACTTGGACGGCTACGCCGAGGAGCCGGCGGCCATGAACCCCTTCTACGCCGTGACCACTCCCCGCTTGGGCCTGGACTTCGCGGCCATGGTTCCCGACATGCAGCGCATCTACCTGGAGCACGGCGTGACCACCTGCCAGGACGGCGCCACCGCGCCCGACATGGCCAAGGTGCTGGTGGGCCTCGCCCGCGCCGGCCTGCTGAAGATGGACATCGTGAGCTATCCCATGTGGGGCAGCGACGTGATGGCCACGCTCGCGGACAACGCCGAGTTCGACAGCCAGAGCTACACCGGGCACTTCCGCTTCGGCGGCCTGAAGATGTTCCTCGACGGCTCGCCCCAGGGGCTGACCGCCTGGATGACCGAGCCCTACGTGGAAGGCCCCGACGGAGAAAAGGACTGGGTGGCCTACAGCACCATGACCGACGAGGACGCCATCGCCTTCGCGAAGATGGCCATCGACTCCAACCACCAGCTTCTGTGCCACTGCAACGGCGACGCGGCGGCCGACCAGCTTCTGCGCGTGTACGAGGCGGCGCGGGACGCATCGGACAACCCCGAGAAGATGGCCCTGCGCCCGGTGATGATCCACGCCCAGACGGCACGCACCGACCAGTATGAGAAGATGGCGGCAATCGGCATGATCCCCTCGATCTTCTCCTCGCACGTGTGGTACTGGGGCGACGCGCACCTGCGGAACTTGGGTCCCGTGCGCGGCGGCCGCGTGAGCGCCTGCGGCGATGCCGAGCGGGCCGGGCTGCCCTTCACCCTGCACACCGACACCCCGGTGCTGCGCCCGAACCTGCTGGAGGCCGCCTGGTGCGCCGTGAACCGCATCACCAAGGCCGGCGTCCAGCTGGACGAGGACCAGAAGGTGACGCCGTACGAGGCCATGCGCGCCATCACCTACAACGGCGCCTACCAGTACGGCGAGGAGGCCGACAAGGGTACCCTGGAGGCGGGAAAGCTGGCCGATCTCGTGGTGCTCGACCGCAATCCCTTGGCCGTCGATCCGCGCGAGATCCGCGACATTTGCGTGCTCGCCACCATCAAGGAGGGCGACACCCTCTACGAGCGCGACGAGAAGTAGCGACGGCTCAGTCGCCTGAAAAAAGAAGGGAGGCCCGCGGGCTTCCCTTCTTTTTTCGCATTCTCGGCGCTGTTCGCGCTGTGTCCGGGCTTCGCACGCTGGTCGAGCTTTGCTCCCCTAGCGCCGCGCGCGTCCTGCCCGAGCTTCGCTTCCCCGACCTTTCGTCCCCTATTCGGGCTCCGGGAAGCAGACGAAAAATCCGTCGTCGCTGACGAGATCCGAGGTATCGGCATAGTCTTCCACCAGCCGCTTGAAACCCTGCGTGAGCGGCGTGAGATCGCCCCGCTCGGCGGGCGCCCCCACAAGAACGGCGGCCATCGTGCATTGGCCGCACTCGGCCTGATCGCCCTCCTCCAGGCGGAAGATGCGGATGCCCGTCTTGCAGACGCCCGACCCGCACCAGGCGAACACGAGCGTGCGATCCTTCACCACCGACAGAGTCCAGACGAGCCATTCGAAGCGCTCGAGGGACATGTCGATAAGGCCGTCGGCCGTAAGGCGCGCGTGCAGCGAGGCGAACATGCTCTCGGGCGAGGGGCCGGCGGGCAGTACACCCCGCTCCCACGCCGTGTGAACCTCCTGGCCCCGTCGCCAAAGCGGCACGGAGGCGATGATGTGATCGATATCGGCGCGGCTGACGCCCGGCGAGATCGTCACGCAGGGGAAATCGACGTCCATCGGCTCGAAGGACACGAGGAAGTCGAAGCGCTCGAGCAGCGTCGAGTTGGGACGGCTCGCGGCGGCGAGCACCTCGTTCTCCGTCAGGACATCGGTCACCTCAAGGCGGCTCGTCAGCTTCTCGATGCGATGCGCGCCCCAAAGGGCCAGATCGATTCCGCAGTTCACCACCAGACCCACCCGATAGCAGCGCAGCGCGCCGACCTGGTCGAGGTAATCGAGCAGCACGAGCACAATGCGAGCGTAGTCCGGGCTGAACAGGTCGGCCTCGACAAGCGAAGGCACCTCGCAGAGCACCGAGGACAGAAGACAGGCGCCGTCCATGGCCTCGTACTTCACCGACTCCTCGTTGGGATTCGCCGCCACCAACCCGCAGGTGCGTCGCGCCAGGCCGCTCTCGAACAGAATGGCCAAGGGCTTGCGTACATCCTCGGGCAAGGGCGCGCCGAACGCTTTCTTGAGGGCCTCTTCGACGTCGTCGGTGAACGCGCGGGCGCGCTCGCTCGGCTCGTAGGCGCTCATAGCGGCCAGACTCCATTGCCAGGTGCAGCAGTGGGCCATGTCGCTGAGTAGTCCCATCTCGGCATCGCTCACCGTCAGGGAGAAATGGCGCTCGAGCCGCTTCTTGAGGTAGGCGAAGAACGGCGTGGACCCGTCGGCACCGCGCCACGTCATCAGGCCATGGCCGAGGCGAAGGCGGGTCACCATAATGCAGAGGTACACGCCGAACTGCCATTGCGCGTTGCTGGAGAACTCGAAGCCGAGGTCGCGCTGCATCTCGGCGATGCAGCGCTCCAGAAACTGGCGGTCGTAGGGCTCGATCGATCCGAACAGCGAGGGCAGGATGCGACGGCGCACCGCAGCCGAGGAGAACGAGAACAGCATGGACATGACGAAACCCCGCACGGTCCACTCGGGGCCCTCGACGGTGATCTGGCGGCCGACGGACAGCGTGAGCCCGCTCACTTTCAATATCCCCTGCCACCAGCGCAAATCGGACTGAATCTGCTGCTTGTTGCGGAACATGCGGCGCGCGAGGCTGTCGGCGGTATGGGGCCCGGGATAGCATGTCAGCGCGATCATTTCCTGGCACAGGCGCTCGTAGCGCGGGTGCATCTCCGTTTCGCTCTCCTCGAGCAGGCGCACGAGGCGGTTCTCCTCGCCGGGAGCCAGCGCAAGGCGCAGCCCGGCCCCCCGCTGGCGGCCCACCCGCGTGGCGAGTCCCTCGTGCTCGAAAAACGAGTTGAGGGCCTTGACGTCGGTGCGAATCGTGCGATCCGAGCAGCCGAATCGGCGAGCGTAATCGGCAGATGTCCGGTAGTCGCTGGCTTCGAGCAGCGCCCGCAGGAGCGCTCCTTGCCTGCTGTTCATAGCTCCTCCTCACCGCTTGGTCCCTCGGGGCGAACGACCCTGCTCCCAGTGTAGAGCGAGCCTAGCCTTTGAGGGCGACAATACCGTGGCAAGATGGCAACGATTGTACGAGATTCTGCGCAATACGACAGCATGGACGTGCATTTGGGAGAGAATTTCCCTGGGACAACAAGATAGTGGGGCGGCGCCATGGGGCGCCGCAAACAGTTGAGAGGCGCATCATGGCAACTACGACCATTACCGCCAACGCCACCACCCGGCGGCCGGCAGAAATCACGAAGGCGAGCTATGCGCCCTTGGCCGTTCTCGCCCTCGCGCAGATCGGCACCTCAAGCGACAGCGCGGCCATGAACCTTGCGACGGCAAGCCTCGTGGGCACGCTGGGCGCCACCCTCGACGATATCCAGATGGCCACCACGCTGTTCTCGCTCATCGCCGGCGCGTTCATGATAGCCGGAGGGCTCGTCGGCGTGACCATCGGCCTGCACCGCGCACTGGCCATGGGGCTGTCCCTGGCCGTTGCGGGCGAGATGGTGGCGGCGCTCTCCCCCAACATCTTCGCCTTCACCTGGGGCGGGCGCGTCATCATGGGACTTGGCGCCTGCCTTATCACGCCCTCGGTGCTCGGGCTGGTCGCGGCGCTCTACCAAGGGCGGCAGCGGGCCATCGCGTTCGGCACCATTGCCGGGGCGGCCGCGCTCTCGACGCTCTCCCCTCTGGCCTTGGGCATCGTTATGGACTCTTCGGGCTTCCGCCTCACCTTCGCCATCATGGCCATCTATTTCGTGCTCGTGCTGTGCTGCACGCGGCTCATTCCCCGCACCCCCCTCTCCGGCAATCACAGCCACTTCGATGTGGCCGGCACCATCGTGGCCGCTCTCGGCATGGGGCTCGCGCTGTTCGGAGTGGCGCACCTCTCGGACTGGGGCATCGTCGATCCGCAGAAGCTCTGCCCCTTCACCTTGTGCGGACTGCCCCCCACCCTGCCCGCCATCCTCATCGGGCTCGTGCTGCTCGGCCTGCTCGTACCCACCGAGCGACGCGCCCAACGTCGCGGCAACCCCCTCATCCCCGCTGCGTTCGTCACCTCCCCCAAGGTGCGCGCGGGACTCTCCGCCGTCGCGCTGCCGTTTTTCTACATGGGCGCCGTCGGCATCTTGGCCACGCCGTACCTCCAGCTCGTCACCGGGTTCACGGCGCTACAAACCGGCATGCTCTCCCTCCTGTCGGGCATCCCGATGTTCCTTCTGGCAACCTTTTTGCCCAAGCTCGCCCCGCACCTTTCCTCGCGCCTCATCATCCGGACGGGGTTCATCGCCATCGCCATCGCTTGCGCGCTCATGGCCTTCGGCGTCCACGCGCACGGCGTGACGGGAACGCTGTTCGCCGGAATGGCCCTCGGCGGCTTCGGCGTGGGCGCCGTCAACCCCCAATCGAACAATGCCGTAGCCTGCGCTGTGACCCGCAAAGAGGCCGAGCAATCCGGCGGCATCCAGGGAGCCGCTCGCAGCATCGGGCTCGCCCTCGGCACGGCGCTCGCCGGAACCTTCCTTCTCCTCACCATGGCGGGCGGCTTCGCGGCCCAGGCCGCCTCGGCGGGCATCGACCAGAGCTATGTGGCTCCCGCTGCGGAGACCGCCTCGACGCTCATGAGCGACAGCGCCTTTTCCGACGAGGCGAGAACCTGGGGGGCCGACGCCGCGCAGGTCGACAAGCTCGTGGACGTGAAGGCCTCTGCGCAGGCCGACGCCATGCGCCTTTCCTTTGGCGCTCTCGGCCTCCTTATGGCAGCCGGCCTTCTCACCACTCGCCACCTCGTGGAAACTGCCGCGCCGCGCGCCGAGCAAGACAAGGCGAAGGCGAGACAATCCCACTGAGACCCCTCTTGGCCGGGGCCATCGAACGCAGCCGAATCCGACCTGCTGGTATGCTCGTTCCGGCAAGTCGACACTGCCTCAGGCCGTGGGAGACAAGCAAGGCAAACGAGAAGGGAGCCCGCAGGCTCCCTTCCGCAATGTGATTCAGAATGCGCGGTGCGCGCAGCTTGTTAGGAGAGCTCGTGGTAGGCGAAGGAGTCCTTGCCCAGGTGCACTTCCTTGCCCTCCTTGATGAGCTGCCGATACTCGGCGGTGGCCGTGAACACCACGTCGGAAGAGGAGTTCAGGCCCGTCTCGCAGGAATCCTGGATAACGCCGATGATGAAGCCGATGCCGACAACCTGCATGGCAACATCGTTGCTGATGCCGAACAGCGCGCAGCACATGGGGATGAGCAGAAGCGACCCGCCGGCCACGCCGGACGCGCCGCAGGCGGACACGGCGGCCAGCACGCACAGGATGACGGCCGTCACCGGGTCGACCGCCAGATCGATGGTCTGGCAGGCGGCCATGGTCATGACCGTGATGGTGACCGCCGCGCCGGCCATGTTGATAGTGGCGCCCAGCGGGATGGACACCGAGTAGTTGTCCTTGTTCAGGCCGAGCTTGCGGCACAGCTCCATGTTCACCGGTATGTTGGCGGCAGAGCTGCGGGTGAAGAAGGCGGTGAGGCCGGAATCCTTCAGACAGCGCAGGACGAGCGGATAGGGGTTCTTGCGGGTGCAGATCCACACGATGAGAGGGTTGGTGACCAGCGCGATGATGAGCATGCAGGCCACGAGCACCAAGATGAGATGGCCGTACTCGGTGAAGATCTCCAGGCCCGAGGTGCTGACCGAGGCGTACACCAGGCCGAGGATGCCGAAGGGAGCCAGATTGATGACCCAGCGCACCGCCTTGGAAACGGCGTCGGAGATGGCGGTGAACACTTCCTTGGTGCGCTCACCGGCAGCGCGCAGGGCGACGCCGAGCACCACGGCCCAGGCGAGGATGCCTACGTAGTTGGCGTTCATGAGCGCGTCCACCGGATTGGCCACGATGTTCATGAGCAGCGTGGTGAGCACCTCCCCAATGCCCTCGGGGGCCGCCTGCTCAACCATGGAAGAGGTGTCCAGCGTGAGGGTTGTCGGGAAGATCTCGCTGCCGATGAGGGCCACGATAGCCGCCACCAGCGTGCTGATGACGTAGAGCACGACGACGGTTTTCATGGTACCGGCACCCTGGGCGTTGCAAAGGGCGCTGATGACCAGGAAGAACACGAGCACGGGAGCGACGGCCTTCAACGCGCCGACGAACAGCGAGCCCAGAAGCGTAATGATGTCGGTCCAAGGCTGCACATTCGGAATGAGCAGCGCCAAGACGATGCCGATGGCAAGGCCGACGAGAATGCGCTTGATAAGGCTGATCTCGTTGTACTTCCTGAATACTGCGGGGACTGCCAAGGTGATTCTCCTTTTCTCGCGCGCGCCCATACTTCGGCGCGCATCCCAGCCGCACGGTCCCGGCAGGACTCGAACGGGAATGGTGCGGGCGAAAGGACTTGAACCTTCACGGGGGTTGCCCACCAGAACCTAAATCTGGCGCGTCTGCCAATTCCGCCACGCCCGCACTTCTGCGGTTGCCGACAAAACAGCTTGTCGGATTGGTTAATAATAGCAAAGAAACCCAGAATGCGAGGTCACAATTCGGATGAGATGACGGTGCCGCGCCCCTAACCCGCAAATGCTGCCGAAAAAGAAACGAGCCCGCCGAAGCGGACTCGCGAAAATTCTGGCTCCCCGGGTAGGATTCGAACCTACAACCCTCCGGTTAACAGCCGGATGCTCTACCGTTGAGCTAAGGAGGCATTAAGCAAGGGATTCGCCTGAGCGAATCCCTTATGTTGGCATTGACCTATCTTCCCGGTCCGTCTCCAGACAAGTATTGTCGGCACTGGTGAGCTTAACTTCCGTGTTCGGAATGGGAACGGGTGGACCCTCACCGTTAAAAACACCAACTATTTACCCTCGTGGCACACCACAAGGGTGGTACACCATCAGGGACTCGAACCCTGGACACCCTGATTAAGAGTCAGGTGCTCTACCAGCTGAGCTAATGGTGCTCAAGGTTTTGTACCTGCACCTTCAAAACCGAACAGAGGATGAAAGATTCACAAGGCGGTTTGCCTGCAACATTCTTGTAGGTCAAGCCCTCGGGTTATTAGTATCGGTCAGCTCAATGCATTACTGCACTTACACTTCCGACCTATCAACGACATAGTCTTTGTCGTCCCTTACTCCATAAAGGATGGGAGATCTTATCTTAGGGGGAGTTTCACACTTAGATGCTTTCAGCGTTTATCTCGTCCAGACGTAGCTACCC
>UMFU01032516.1_pt1 | contig 12998 bp, 12 predicted proteins | sample 1965091 | NCBI WGS metagenome assembly UMFU01 (sample SAMEA4836054, study PRJEB28245) | human gut metagenome | biome: gut microbiome; material: fecal sample | place: Denmark | collected 2008
AAGCTCGAGCCGTTCATTTGCGCATGCTCGCCTTGGCCTCGGCGTAGCTTTTGCCCGCCTGCGGCTCTCCTCCGGCGCGCGCGTAGGCGCGCCAGATTCCCTCGCCGTTGGCGTTGCGCCATGCCGGAACGATCGCGCGCGACACGTCGGTGAGCATCATGGCCGTATGCAGGCTGGCCTTCGTGCCGCGCGAGCATACGCGCGCGAGGCGGTCTTCGAGCTCGTCGTTGCGCTCGTCGAATTCGGCGCGCAGCAAGTTGAACTCGGCTTCGACGACGTCGCGTATCAGGGATCCCACGGGCGTCGCGAATACCGACAGCGATTCGCAGGCGAGGCCCTTCTCGATCAGGTCGCGAATCGCGTCGGCTTCTTTCTGGTTGGTCGATAGCGCGTAGCTGGTGATTCGGGCGTCGAGCTGGGGGCTGACGCGCAGGCTGCGCACCTTGTTCTTTTGGGCCATTTCCGTCTCCTATTTAACCTGCTCAATCGTATGTGGGCGAGGGCGTTTGCGAGAGTTGGTCGAAGGTGTTGTCGATGGAAAGATTGTTCATGGTGTTTCCTTTCCGAAAAAAAGCAGCGCGACGCGCGCTCATCGCGCGGAGGTCGTTCGCGTAGGGAATTACCCGTTTGTGGATACGATGGTCTTTTCGATGCTGTCCGCGACGTGGTACCCGATGCTTTGCACGCTCTTCCGTATGTGGTTTGGGTGCCCGACGAAGAGGTCGAAGGAGGTGGAGAGCAGGGAAAAATACGCGAACCGCATTAACGCGATGAGGCTATCCATGTCGTAGTACGCGGCCTCGTTTTCTTCATCGGCGATAATCTTCTTGACGATGCTTTCCATGTAAGGGCTTTGCTTGTATTCGAGCAGCGCCTCGCGTGCTTCGGCGACGCCGCCTTCGCTGATAATGAAGGATACGATTACCCCGACGCCCTCCTCGCTGAAGGTCGCCTCGATTAGGTCTTCGCCGTGCTTGGCCCAAGTTTGCGCGAACTTCGCTGCAAAATGGTCGATGTGTGTTGCTTTCATTGTCCATTCCTTTCATTGCGTGTGGGCATGATGGCTCAAGGGCGCATCGCCCTTGGATACCTTGTCGTTTTGCTTATAGGGGTCGGCTCTAGCGTTTTCGGAAGAAGGCGTATTCGGTCACGAATTCGAGCTCGACGACGTCGCATGATCCGTACCTGCTCTTCAGGATGGAGGCGTCGACGGGTCTTACCGCCTTCTTTAGATTTTCTGCGCGCTCCTTGGAGTTTCCGGGCACGACCAGGTTCATTACCATGTCCGCCCCGTATTCGATGGCCGATGATTCCGCCATCGCATCCAGGCCCGCATCGGGCTTGTTGTAGTTCGTGCGGTTTATCGCGGAGACGGCGAAGACGGGGCACTCGAGCTTCATGGCGACGTGGCGAAGGTCGGCCATGGCGTTTTTGACTTGCGTGCGCTCTTCCGTCTGGAGGGCGCGGTCGCGCATCGGCATCAGTTGTAGATAGTCGACGATCAAGACGCACGGCGTGCCTTTCTCGACGCAGGCTCGGTCCATGGCGTCGAGGATATTGCCGCCGTCTTCGATGGCGTCGTAATGGCATACGAGCGGGGCGATTTCGCGGTATCGCTCAACCGCGGTTTCTAGCTCTGGGGTTCCGATATAGTCGGGGAAGCTCGATACCTTGACGGTCTCGTGGCTCAGATAGCTGACGCTTTTTGCGACGAGGGACCTTTCGGCCATCTCGTAAAAGATGTAGACCACGGGAATTCCCTGCATTGCTAGATCCGTTTTGAGCATGTTCATGAGTGATGTCTTGCCGCTGCCGGGGGGTCCGGCAACCACGGTCAGCCTGCCTTTGTGCACCCCTCCCATGGCTTCGTTCAGCTCGGGTATGGGGAAGTGCGCGATGGGGGTGTCGTTCGCAAGCGACTCGATGCAGGAGTCCAAGGTCTCGTCGCTCCAGTTCAGCGGCTGTTTCCTACTTTCCATCGAGGCCCTCCTTCTGAAGGAGGTAGGATAGGAACGCGGAGCGCATGATATAGAGCTTGCTATGCAGGCGGAAGGCGCGCCCTGATTCATGCATGACGAGACTTGCCGTTTGGCGGCTGACATTTAGGTACGCCGCAACGTCGGGAATGCCCAGGATTATGCGGTCGACGGGATTGACCCCCGTTTTGGGGTCGTTTTCGTGTGGATGCATAGTAATATATCCTTTGTCAACTTGGCCCCCTTCTGTTTGATTGGCGTCTAGGGAAGGGGGCCGGGTGGCTTGCTATTCTATTGTTGTTTTCGGCTCCTTTCTGCTCCAGGCAGGATGCATGCCCCATAAGGGGTGTCCCCGAGCGGATATTTGCCCTTTTCGAATACGCGATAGACTTCGAGGCGGGGGCTTGACGCATAGTCGTCCATGTTCAGGATGCCTCCGTCCTTTCCGTATTTAAGGGGAACCTCTTTCGCTTCGATTGATATCAATTCTGGACAGATGCGTTTTCCTGCTTCGACGGCGCGTGCCTTGATGTTTTCTTCGCTTGAGGCGAAATAGGCGACCAACGGCGGAGCGGGGTGGGCGTTCCTCGCCTCGATGACATAGACCATCGTTGCCGTTCTTGCCTCTTCTATGTTTGCCACTGCCCAATGCGTGGGCAAGACCGCTGTCGCGCCATTGGCGATGGGGATGTTGGTGAATCCTCCCATGCCCGAGGCGTATTTCTGCTCCAGCCTGGCCTCTTCGACATCCCAGAGAGAGGATACGTTCCGCAAGAGCGAGAGGAAGTCTATCCGGTCGGCTGGGGTGTCTTGGCGCATCGAGGCCGATCGGGCGATCGTCGCGAGGGCGCGGTAGGGAATTGGGGTGCCGCCGGTTGGCTCCCAGCACTCCAAGATGGCGTCGACGACGTTGAACAGCAAGAACCCGGAGTTCGTCCGCATTTCGGCCAGAAGGCCGTCGAAATAAGCCCCCATACCGCCGAAGGGGCGCGGAGAAGACGCGAGGCTTCCGGCGAAGATGGTTAGATATCGGATGATGATTTCGGCTTCGCCTGTCTCTACGAGGTTCCCATCTTTGTAAAAGGAAGCCGGCAAAGTCGCCTGATGGGTGCGGAGGTAGGTGGCCAGATATCGAACAAGAGCTTTGTTGCCCTCGCTTCCGCGCATCGACCATCGGGCTGCCGTAACGGCTTCCTGCTCAAGGATGTCCGCCAGCGCCTTGCTGATGGTGTAGCGCGAGGGGTCTGCGAGTATCGCGGCCGCATATCTCGTTCCCATCAGGTCTTTTGGGAGAAGGGCCTCGAGGAGCGTGTTGACGATAACGTCGCTGACGGACGAATCCAAGACGGCGGCATAATCGGACAGCGCCTGTTCGACTACGTCGGCGGTGCCCGAGTCGGGATAGTTGAATTTCTTCGCCTTGGGCCGGGCAGATTTCAACGGGCCTGCGGCGGAGATTGCCGCGCGGCGCGTTAATAAAGATATCGGCATCGGTCCTCCTTTCACTATGCGACTCATTATAAAGGTCGATGTTCCGGAGGGTTACCGTAGACCTAACTTTTTTTAATTATTTTTTTCGATTGAAGTAGGCTTCCCATTGTCGACGCCGCCGCTCTGTCGTTTGCCCTGACGGCGTGAGTGTAAATCGAAAGCGTGGTGGACGCGTCCGCGTGTCCCAATCGCGTTTGGACGGTTTTCACGTCTACCCCCGAGGCTATCAGCAGAGTCGCGCTTGTATGGCGCAGGGCGTGGGGAACAAGGCCGGAATAATGCCGACCTCTGTAATGCATCTTGCCGTCCCTCTCGAACGTTTTCGTGATGACGCCATAGGATCCGAAGCCGTTATCGACGCAGAAGTCGCGGAACCAGCGAGAATAGTTGTGGCCATCCACCCGACCCGTCTCGGCATGCCGTGCATTTCCGCTCTCGACTATTCGTATGCAATGAACAACGGGGGTCTCTCCCGTCTGGGCTATCGCCATTCGCTCGAGAAGGTCTGCTTGCTTGGATTTCCATTCCGCCAGGTAGGCGGAAAGCGAGCGATCCATGGCGATGGTTCGGCGGCTTTGCTTCGACTTTGGCGAACGTTCGGTCCGGTCGTTGGTGAATTGCCTCTCGATGGTCAGCGTTTCATCCGCGAGATTGATGTCCTTCCAGGAAAGCCCCAGGGCTTCTCCTTTTCGCAGCCCGAGATGAATAAGGAGCATCGAGCAAACGACGCTAGGCGATTGCTCTTCTCCGAGCAGGCATTTGAGGAAACGTGATGCATCCTCCTGTGATAGGGATTTTCGCGCTTCGACGTTTTGTTTGGGTAGCTGAATGGCGTGGCAGGGGTTCTTGTCGATGATTCCATTGTTCACTGCGGATTGGAGTATTTGTCGCAGCTTGACATGGATACGTCGGATTTCGGTTTCCGAGAAGCGGCCTGAGTTTCTCGAATTTGCGTACGCTGCCTGGATATCGATGGGCCTTATTTTCAGCATGTCCATATCCCCGAACAGTTCCTGGATGTGGCGGATGTCGTATTCCTCGCGTTGATACGATAAAGGTGACCCCATGGTGTCTTTTCTCAGTGCGTGAAAAGCCCAGGAGTAATCGCTCAAAGAGGTGGAGGGTGCGGCGGGTTCCACCCGGCCTTCGAGTTCTTTGCGGTATTCGCTCAATGCGTTTTCGAGCTCTTTTGGCCAGTTCTTCGGGTTTCTGCTTTTGCAGTGATAGACCCTCTTGGGCGTTCGTAGGTATTTTCCAGTGGCGGGGTCTTTCCCAAGGGAAAAGTAGATGCGGAAAACTCCGTCTTTGCGAAAACGTTCCGTGCACCCTCTGGCGTTTTTTCCGATAGCTGGCATGTCTGGTTCCGAAATCCTTTGAAGAAAATACTGTACGCTGCGGCGGGGCTTGGTGCCTCGCCGCAGCGTACAGTATTTTCTTCACACACACAAATAGGGGGTGTGTGAAAAGTGGGTGAAACGAAAATCTAATACGGACCAGGTAAATTTAATAAAAACCGCATCTGAACAGGTGTTATATTAACTCCAAATAACAGTAGAATTGATACGCGCCATTTGTGTTTATGTCCTCCTAAAGCGGGTGTCGACGGTTCGAATCCGCCCGGGGGCACCATGATATTTTTAAGGCCAGGCGCTGTTGCTGCCTGGCCTTTTCCTTTATGTGGCATACGGTTCGTAGTGGGCAGCTCGTTGCGGCAGATTCGGTTTGCTTACGGAATGCGAATCAGCTTCTTGTAGGTCTCGAGCCCTGCCATGAGCACTTCCTCGTCGAAATTGAAGGTGTCGGCATGCAATGGAATGCCCGTGCCAGTTCCCAATAGAAGGAATACGCCGGGCAGGTGGCGTTGGTAGAACGCGAAGTCTTCCGCGATAAGCAGCGGCTTGGGAAGTTCGGTTACATCGATGTGGTGCGAGGCGAGCTCGAACAGTTCCTCGTTGTTCACTACGGGCGGGTAACCTTCGCTGAAGTCGACATCGACGGTGCAGCCTGCTTCTGCTGCTCGGCGCTCAGCGATTTCGCGCAACGCTGCCTTCGCCTCAGTGCCCATTTTCTCGCTGAAGGTGCGCAGCGTGCCTTCAATGTAGGTACGCGAAGAAATCACGTTACGCGCTTGCCCGCTTTCGAGCAGGCCACATTTGAATGTGCAGGGTTCCTCCTGCGCGCGCTTCGCCATGTAGTCGTACGCCTCGAGAATGAAGCGCATGCCTGCCTCCATGGAATCGGCGCCATCTTCGGCCTTGGCGATATGCGTGGCTTTGCCGAAGAACGTGAACGTGCTTTCGCTTGTGGCTGCAAGCAGCGCGCCAGGGCGGCTTGCGATTTGGTCTTTCGGCAAATCGGGCCACAAATGAAAGCCGAAAATGCGGTCGACGTGGTATTTCTCGAACACCCCCGATTCGCAGATGAACTGTGCGCCACCGGTGGTTTCCTCGGCGGGTTGGAATACGATGAGCACGCTGCGCTCAAGTTTATCGAGGTTCGCGGCAATATGGCGCGCCAATCCCAGCGCCATGGCCATGTGCCCGTCGTGGCCGCATGCGTGCATGTGCCCGTCATGCGTGGAACAGAACGGTACGCCCGATTTTTCGGTCACGGGCAGCGCGTCCATATCGGTGCGAATGGCGGTTGCGCACTCGCTTCCGCGATCGAACCACGCGCATACCGTGGAAGCGCACGGCTCGAACACTTCACATGGCAGCTTGTCGATAATCGAATGCACGTACGCGATGGTTTTCGGCAAATCGAAGTCAACTTCGGGAATTTGGTGCAGGTCGCGGCGGTATTGCGTGAGGTCGGCCAGCGTAGGTTCGGCAAACACGCCGCTGCAAGGTTCGCATTCGTTCATAGTGCCTCTTCGTCTAAAAGTTCCTTGAATTCTCGCGCATTATAGCCTCCGCGCTTTGACTTTAGCGCACTAAAGTGATAGTTTCATTCGAACGATAGAGGCGCGGGTACGATGGGCCTTGGGGAAGTCGGCAGGCATTGATCCCAAAGCGAGGCAAACCCGCCGAATTCGCCTTGCCGGGCGCGGCGCGCGAATGGGTTTGCGGGAAACACCCGCAAGACTGTCTGCGAAATCGCAGGTGCGCTATCTTGCTGTGAAATGTTTTGCGCTGCCGCTGGCCGCGCATGCGACGCCAGTGAGGCCGTGCCTTGCTGGCTTTTTTATTATGCGGCTCGGGATGGAGCCCCTTTTCCCGCCGGGCCGCGCGCAGGTTTTGAGAAAGGCGACGCGCATGAACAAGCAACCCTTCGTTTCGAAGGCCCAGCTCGATGAGATTATCGAGCATTACCCCACGCCGTTCCATCTCTATGACGAGGCGGGCATTCGTCGAAACATGGAGGCGGTGCGCGACGCGTTCGCGTGGAATCCAGGCTTCAAGGAATACTTTGCGGTAAAGGCCACGCCGAACCCGTTCCTTATCAATATCCTGCGCGATTACGGGTGCGGATGCGACTGTTCTTCGGCAACTGAGCTGCAACTTTGCGATGCTATGGGCATCTCGGGCCATGACATTATGTTCTCGTCGAATGAAACCCCCGCAGCCGACTACGAGGCGGCCGCTAAACTGGGTGCCATTATCAACCTCGACGATATTTCGCACATCGATTTCCTCGAACAAACGATTGGCGGCATTCCAGAAATCATCAGCTGCCGTTATAACCCCGGTGGCCTTTTCGAAATCTCGAACGGCATTATGGACAACCCGGGCGATGCCAAGTACGGCATGACGACCGAGCAGCTGTTCGAGGCGTTCCGCACGCTCAAGGCCAAGGGCGCCAAGCGTTTTGGCATCCATGCCTTCCTGTGCAGCAATACGGTGACGAACGACTATTACCCCGAGCTCGCCGCCGTGCTGTTCAAACTGGCTGTTCAGCTGCAGCAAGAAACGGGCGCGCACATTGAATTCATCAACCTGTCGGGCGGTGTGGGCATTCCTTATGAGCCCGGCCAAGAGCCGAACGATATTCAAGCGATTGGTGAAGGCGTTCGCCGCGTGTATGAGGAGATCCTCGTGCCTGCTGGCATGGGCGATGTGGCGATTTTCACGGAAATGGGCCGCTTCATGATGGGCCCATACGGTTGCTTGGTTACCACGGCCATCCACCACAAGCATATTTACAAGGAATATATCGGCGTCGATGCGTGTGCAGCGAACCTCATGCGTCCAGCGCTGTATGGCTCCTATCACCATATTACCGTGGCGGGCAAGGAAGACGCGCCGTGCGACCACGTGTATGACGTGGTGGGGGGCCTGTGCGAGAACAACGACAAATTCGCGATTGACCGTGCGCTGCCCGAAATCGATGATGGCGACGTGCTCGTGATTCATGATACGGGCGCGCATGGCCACTCCATGGGCTATAACTACAACGGCAAGCTGCGCAGCGCTGAGCTGCTGCTTCGTGAAGACGGCAGCGTGAAACTTATTCGCCGCGCCGAGACGCCAGCCGACTACTTCGCGACGCTGTATGGTTGCGACGAGCTGCTGCAGAACGCCCCGTACGATGCAGAGAAGTTGAAACGGAAATAAGCGCTGTCTGACCATTGAAGGTCAGCGAGAGGCCGCCCGGTGTTTCGAAGAGCCCCGCCGCGCGGCCGAGCGTGCTTTGACGCGCGAGGGTAAGCGCATAAGGGGCTAGACGAAGCGCCCGGCGGCCTCGCGGCGTCGAGCACTTCGTCGTTTGTTAAGACGACGAAAGGAAAGAACATGGCAGATATGAAAGGCCTGAGTGGCTCCATTGTGGCGCTCGTCACGCCGTTCACTGAAGACGGCAGCATCGACTTCGGGGCGCTTGGCCGCCTGGTCGACTTCCATTTGGAAAACGGAACCGATGCCCTGCTCACGTTGGGCACCACAGGCGAATCGTCGACCATGTCGCACGAGGAAGACGACGAGGTGTGCAAGTTCGTCGTCGATCGCGTGGCGGGACGCGTGCCCGTTATCGCGGGCAGCGGCTCGAACAGCACGCAGACCATGCTCGAAAAGAGCCTGAGCTTCCAGAAGATGGGCGCCGATGGCCTGCTGCTTATCACGCCGTACTATAACAAGTCGAACGAAGAGGGCATCTACCGTCATTTCACCACGGTGCTCGATGCGGTTGATATTCCCTGTATCCTGTACAACGTGCCTGGTCGTACTGGGTGTTCTATTTCTGAGAAGAATGTCGCGCGCCTGGCGAAGCATCCCAACGCTTTCGGCATCAAAGAGGCTTCGGGCAGTATTGGCTATGCGACGAAAATCGCGCGCTACCTGTCCGATGACTTCTGCATGTTCTCGGGCAACGACGATATCGTTTTGCCCATGATGGCGTTGGGCAGCCGCGGCGTTATTTCGGTTTGGGCGAATGTGCAGCCGAAGGAAGTGCACGACATGTGCCACGCGTGGCTCGCGGGCGATCATGCCGCCGCATTGAAAACCCAGCTTGCAGGCATCGAGCTGGTCGATTCGCTGTTCTGCGAAGTGAACCCCATTCCGGTGAAATACGCGCTGGAACTCATGGGCTTTGGCAAGGCGGTATATCGCCAGCCGTTGTGCGAGCCGAGCGACGCGGCGAAGGCGACGATTGCCGCCGCCATGAAGAATGCCGGCATTATCTAGCACAGCCGCCGCTTTCAGTTGTTGAAGGGAAACGAACATGACCAAAGTACTTGTTATCGGCGATGGCCGCATGGGAACCATCATTCGCGAGCTTGTTGAAGCTGACGAATCGCTCGAGCTTACGGGCGTTATCGGCATCGAAAACAAGGATGAGCTCGCCGACGTGACTCCTGCGGCCGATGTCGCAATCGACTTCTCCCATAAGAGCATGCTCGACTTGGTTGAGGCTTACGTGAATCGCACGGGTGCAGCGCTTGTGAGCGGTACCACCGGTTACGACGAAGCTGAAATGGGTCGCATTCGCGCGCTCGGCGAGAAGGCGCCCGTCATCCATAGCGCGAATTACTCGCTTGGTGTGGCGGTATTGCGCCGTCTTGCCGCCAAGGCCGCAAAAGCGCTGCCCGGTTTCGATATCGAAATCGTCGAGACCCACCACAATCAGAAGGTCGACGCACCGAGCGGCACCGCGAAACTGCTGCTCTCGGCCGTGAATCCCGACGATGAGTACGACGTAGTGTACGGCCGTGAAGGCATGTGCGGGAAGCGCCCCGCTCGAGAAATCGGCGTGCATGCCCTGCGTGGCGGCACGGTCGCAGGCACCCACACGGTGCACTTCTTCGGCGAAGACGAGGAAGTCGCCCTTACGCACCGCGCCACGTCACGTCGCATTTTCGCGTCGGGCGCTGTGGCTGCGGCGAAAAAGCTGGTCGAACGTGAACCTGGGTTCTACGGCTTCGACGAGCTGATGTTTTAACGACGGCGGTGATGCCGAATGCCGCCCGGAGTCGCGCAAGACCACACCGGGCTACCGTTCGCTATCGCTCGCTATGTGCCCGCTTGACGGCGCTTAACTAAGAAACAAGAGCAAATTTGAGCGCCGACGGTCTCGCGCGACCCCAGGCGGCGTTCGGCATCGAATGGTGCCGAGAATCGAAAGGATTAACATGAACGCTGAAGAAATCATCAATTTCATCGCTACGTCTGAAAAGAAAACTCCGGTGAAGGTGTATGTACGCGAGAAGCCTGGCCAGAAGGTTAACTATAAGGCCAGTGCTACGAAGGGCGAAGTGAAGGTGTTTGGCGGCCGTAAGGGTAAGATTGTGTTCGGCGATTGGGCCGACATCAAGCCTGTGCTCGAAACCAACGCCGACGCATTCGATTACTACGAAGTCGAGAATGATTGCCGCAATTCCGCTGTGCCCATGCTCGATATGAAGGAAATCAACGCTCGCATTGAGCCAGGTGCCATTATTCGCGATCAGGTTGAGATTGGCGATAATGCCGTCATCATGATGGGCGCGGTTATTAATATCGGCGCGGTTATCGGCGAAGGCACCATGATCGATATGGGCGTGGTGTTGGGTGGCCGTGCCATTGTTGGCAAACATTGCCACATTGGCGCAGGCACGGTGCTTGCCGGCGTGGTTGAGCCTGCGAGCGCAACCCCCGTTATCGTCGAGGACAATGTCATGATTGGCGCGAACGCCGTGGTGCTCGAGGGTTGCCGCGTGGGCGAGGGCGCTGTTGTTGCCGCCGGTGCCGTTGTGGTGAACGACGTTCCCGCGGGCGCGGTTGTCGCTGGCGTTCCCGCGAAGGTCATTAAGATGAAGGATGCGAAAACTGAGGGCAAAACTGCTCTGGTCGACGCGCTTCGCACGCTTTAGCTTTTCGGTGCGGTGAAGGGCTCATCCCTTTGCCGCACGTACGCGATTCAATGGTGAAACAACGGTAAAATCCATCATCATCTCTAAGTGTTGAGCCTTTTGAGCTGGGCAAACAATAAATTCAACACATTTGGTCCATATCTTGAAACACTTACCATCCCCTTGATTCAACCATGGGGGATGGTTCTTTTTTCGGCAAAACTTCCCATAATGCAATGCATCGGTTCGGGGTGCAGGAGGCGCCACGAACCATAAGCAAGGCCTGTGAGGGCCACATGGTTAAAGCGCAGCCAGAGGGGGCTGCACAATCCAAAGGGAGGATTACACCATGAGCATTGAGAATGGTATGAGCCGTCGTAACTTCTTGTCCGGCGCTGCTGTCGCGGGTGCCGCGATTGCTGGCATGGCTGGCTTGAGCGCTTGCTCGCCGGCTGCTTCCAGCTCCAAGAGCGACGCCAAAGCCGACACCAAGGCTGCCGCTACGGGTGAGACCACGATGGGCTTCGACGGCACGGGCGCTATGCCTTGGCTTGGCGAGAAGCCCGAAATTGCCGATGCCGACGTTGAAGAGACCGTCGACGCCGACGTTGTCGTTGTAGGCCTGGGCGCCGCTGGCGTTCCCGCCACTCGCGCTGCCGCCGAGGCTGGTGCGAAGGTTGTTGCGCTCGAGTCTTCGCCGAAGCTCAACTCCGTTGCTTCCGACATGGCTATTTTCGGTGGCGAGACGCAGGCCAAGTGGGGTCGCGGCGACGGCTTCCTTGACAAGAAGATGGTCGTCAATATGCACATGGAAGAGTGCAGCCACCATGTGAACCAGTCCATCATTTCCACCTACTACGACAAGTCGGGCGAGGCCCTCGACTGGTTTGTGGCTGGTTCCAAGGATCTCTACATCGCTCCTGAAAGCTATGCCGAGATTCCCGAGGCAAGCCAGAAGAACTACATGTTCCCTTACATGTATCCCGTGCCCGAGACCTACGATTACACCAAGGAAGATTTGCCCTGCTATCCCACATCGGTCGGCTTCAGCAGCCTGGCAACCGTCATGCAGGACAACCTGCAGTGCGCTATCGACGCGGGCGCCGATGTGCGCTACGAGACCAAGGGCATCGAACTTATTCAGGACGCCGATGGCACCGTGACTGGCGTTTTCGCTCAGAAGACCGGCTCTGAGAAGTACATCAAGATCAATGCGAAGGCCGTTATTATCGCGACCGGCGACTACTTGGGCAACGAGGACATGATGAAGTTCTACGCTCCTCAGTGCGTTGAGAACGGCGTTCAGATTCTGTCCCTCGACATGGACTCCGCGGGCAACTACACCAACATCGGTGAGGGCCACAAGATGGGCGCATGGGCTGGTGCCCACATCGAGCAGTGGCACGCTCCCGTTATTCACCACATGGGTGGCGGCGCTGGCCCCGACGGCCGTGGCGTTATTGGCAACAACGGCTACCTGTGGCTGAACCTGCGCGGCAAGCGCTTCATGAACGAAGACATTCCTGGTCAGCAGCTTGAGAACCAGGTTGAGCTTCAACCTGAGCGCAAGGCTTACCAGTTCTTCGACGCCAGCTGGCCCGAGCAGCTCAAGTACTTCCCGGCTGCCCACGGCGTTGCGTGCTTCTATCGCGAAGAGGAACTTCCCGAGTACACCGCCTCTGGCCTGCGCATCAATGTGCGTACCCAGAAAGATATCGATGACGCTGTCGCTGACGGCCGCTGCCTGAAAGCCGACACCATCGATGAGCTGCTTTCCAAGATTGAGGGCATCGATGTCGACGAGGCCAAGAAGTCCATCGAGCGCTACAACGAGCTGTGCAAGGCGGGCGAAGACACCGACTTCTTCAAGAGCTCTCAGCGTCTGTTCGCTCTGGAGAATGGCCCGTTCTATGCTGCTGAGTGCGGCTGCGCCCTTACCTTGGGCAACCTGGGCGGCTTCGATTCCGACGACGAGTGCCATGTGTACGACAACGATCGCAAGATTATCAAAGGTCTGTACGCTTGCGGCGCTCCGCAGGGCGGTCGTTTCGCGGTTCAGTACCCCATCTCGCTCAAGGGCCTTTCTTGCGGCATGTGCATGGTGTACGGCAAGATTGCTGGCGAGAACGCCGCCGCCGGCAAATAATGAATTGGCGCTGACGTTTCGCAGCGCGGCAACACGATAACTCGTAAGGGCCGATTCCACCCCTCCACCTTCCCTTCAAGGAATCGGCCCCTTTTTAGAAAAGGCTCGAGCTTTGTGGCTC
>UMFU01045304.1_pt1 | contig 12978 bp, 12 predicted proteins | sample 1965091 | NCBI WGS metagenome assembly UMFU01 (sample SAMEA4836054, study PRJEB28245) | human gut metagenome | biome: gut microbiome; material: fecal sample | place: Denmark | collected 2008
GAACCTGAAATTGATGAAGAGTCTGAAAAAGGCGATGAATCCGAAATTGAGCGTGACATTTCCGACAGGGAAGGGGAGACCGAAGAGCCTGTTGAAAAGCCCGATGACTTTCTGCTGGAGCAAGAGCGGGATGGCGGTATCTACGACAACCTCTTCGAAGATGACTGGGAAGCCATTACAGCGGCCCAAGAGGCAGCAGATAAAGATGCGGCCAAGAAAGAAAAAGCAAAAAAGCGCCGTAAGCAGCGTGAAAAAGAAGCTGAGCGCCAGCGCGAGAATGAGCGCCAAAATAATGAGTATCGCAGAAAGATGATTGAGGAAGCTCAGCGCCAAGCTGAGCAGATTCAAAGAGATAAATCACAAAAATACGATTACAGCAACAAAGACCATGGTTCTGATTCTTTCAAGGGCTCAGAACAGGCATATCAGGAAAGCGCGTATCCTCAGAGTGTAACGGCTCCGCTGAGTTCAGCCACTACCGTCACTCCGACAACGCCTGTTTCTTATGATGAAGTCAGCCGCACTACAGAAAGCGGAAGCGGCTACACCTATAATGTAAACGAAGACTACGAAAAGAGTCGCACCAAGGAACTGGAACAGCGCCGCCGTGAAGAAACCGAGCAGCGTGAAGCTGAAATTCGTCAGCGTGAACGCGAGCGCCATGACGAGTTCCTGAAAAATGCCGAGCGCATCAAGGCTCGTGAAGAGGCAAGCCTCGGAAAAGTGATGAAGACTTCGCACCTCGACTTTCATGAGGGTGCAGATAATACAGAGAGTTATTTGAAGGACCGTCTGCAAAACCCTACCAGCGAGTCATCGGCAGTGAATCCCACACCCGAAGACTCTTATCAGACTGACGGGACAAGCAGTAGTCAGAGAGCAGGATATGAGCCACAGATACCGCGCAGCGCGACACCCGGCGTGACAGAGGTTACTTATCTGTCTCGTCCGACTTCTTCTCTGGATACGCATACGGAATATACCTATACACCTATCGGGGTACGGAGTGAGGAACGCAAGTACGCTGATGATGGAGGAATGAACCCCAGACCGAATCTCTACACTCGTGATGAGCGTGAGAAGCGCGTTCTGGATGCCGGTTATGCGAGAGCTAGTTATACTTTGACCGGTGTTGCAATCCAGTCCGATGTTGCGGGCAGACAGGGGACAGGGGTGGCAGATAATTCTGTGATTCGTGTGAATCCTCAATCAAAACCGACTGTCGAGACCACTAGACCGAGGGAAGAAACTCGACTGCCGCTTACCGAAGAGAAAAGTGCTGCATCTTCATTCGAAGTGGCAATCAAGCCTGAGAACTTCGTGTATGCGCGGCGTGATGTCCTGACCCATCCTGATTCTCAGAGTGGTGGTGTCTGCATCAGTGGTGACATGGCAAGACGAACTGTATCTCAGGCAGAGCAAATAAGAAAGGCTGCTCCTGCATCCACTGAACTTGGTGACATTACCAACCATCGGTATACGGAATCTCACCTCAACTCCAAGGAAGATTCAAAGCGCGAACTGACGGAGAAGAAAGAAGTCAACGCACTTCTTGGAGGTCAGACCGGAATTGAAAATGCCGCACATGACGCAGCGACTAAAGCAAACACGACGAAGTTCGATTTCTACAAAGCTCGCTATGGCAGCACTGCTGTAAGCGCATCCAAGCGTGTTGCAGGTATCGCCGCTGCTGTGGTCATGGCTACCGTTATTGATGGTGAACGAGCCAACGGATATGATGTGATTCGGAAGACTACCGAGGGTACGAGTTATGCTGTAAGAAGTGCATTCTATATGATGCACAAAGACGGCAACCAGATGATTGCAAAAGCAACCCATGGTCAGTTCAAAAATGAGAAAGAACTTAAAAAGTTCGACAAAGAGAACCTTGATGTATTCAAGCAACTGCGGCAGGAACGCAACCAACTGATTGGCAGCATCAATCGCAGTCTTCGTGTCAGCGGCAACGCGGGTATTGCTCTACGCAGTGTCGATGATGTAGACCGTATGCTTGCACGCATGGATATTTCTCAGGAAACCCGCAAGCAGCTCAACGACCTGAGAGCAAACATGATGAAGACCTTGGAGACCGGCACATGGCTTGAACGCAATGCGGCAGCACTGAGCGGTCAGGTAAAGCGTGAATTGCTTGATAAGGTCGGAGCGAAGAATATCCACGAGCTGGACATCAAGAAACTTAATAAACTGATTGAAGCTCTCAACAAGGACAATGCTCGTCTCAGTGAACTGTTGACCGGCGAACAGTCTGCAGAAGCTGTCCTGAACATCAAGGAAAGCTTGGCAGCAAACCTCAAAGCACGGGACTTGCTGAAAGACCGGCAACTGGTCATGAAGGGAAAGCGCAATAACCATTATCGCAAGATGGGCGTGAAGATGGTTCGCCGTGCAATGACGAACAAGCTCATCGAGAAGCTGAACGAAACCGATATGGACGGCTTCCACGCGATTGCCGGTGGCCTGTCAATGGTTCGCAAAACCAAGGATGCAGTCTTTATCGCAAAGAACACGGCTCGCGCCACAAAGTTCGTTGCCGGTAAAACTGCGGATGCGGGCAGAAAAGCGATTGAGATTGCAAAGCAGTCTGCTCAGAAGGTTATAGGCCAAAATGTCGGACGCAGCTATGTTGATAACCAAATCAACAGTATGCTCTTAGACCGCTACAAACCTAAACCGAAACCCAAGAAACGCAATCCTCGTTTGGTTGATTCCAAAGAGGCGATTGCAAAGAAGGCAAAGGATGCCAAGAAGACAGTAGAAGTGACTCGCAAGGTCGGAACAAGGATTTCGGAAGCTGCGACCCGTGTTGCAGCAGGAGTTAAAGCTGCTGCTGCGACAGTTGGAAAAGCAGCCGGTGCAGTTGCGTCAGGCATTGGAGGTATAGCCACTCTCGGTGCAGGTGGTGTTGCCTTACTTATTATTGCGGCTGTAGCAGTCGTAATTATCCTTATCCTGATTTTGTTTTCGACTTTTGCAACCGACGACGATGCCGACATCCAGCGTGTCGTAGACAAAATCAATACCAATCGCGATGAGGTCGTTTTAGATTCGATTTACGATGCTTTCAAAGGCGAAACGGACCCGTTCGGGCATCCCTATGGCTACACTACTCTCGATGGCAAAACCAGCGATAATATGCTGAGTGGTGTCACATGGGAGTATGCTGATGGCGTTAGTAACAATACGGCTGAAATCATCAGTCTGGCGGCAGTCTACTATCAGCAGGATTGGCCGAGCAGCAATGAAATCGTCAATATGTTCTCCTCCGATGATAAGGCGTTCTTTACTTTCTGCCGTGACTTGTCTGGCTACGCGTTGGATGTTACTGCGCGAGAATCGCATCCGTACTCTTGCCTGATTAAAGGTGGATGCGTACTGGGCTACCGCGACAACGGTCAAAAAATCGAAATCAAAGACTACAGGCTCAATGTCACCAACCACCATTGCTCTGAAGGAAACCGTGATTGCGGTTTTTACAATTGGTGGCACGAGTGGGAATGGGCTTCTGAGCACGGTCCAAACAATACAATTACTGAAAAAACCGTGGAAGAAGATGGCACACATGATGTGTATGTCTACTTCCCCAACAAACTCCCCGATGGAGCGAAACAATCTGAACTTACGAAACTGCCGGATGATTATACGATAGTGACAGACGGTGCAGAGATTGATGCTGCGTCCGTACATGGTAATCTGGTGTTTGACGCATCTTCGCTCAACATCTATAAAGGAGATGTTGATGACTGGTTCTACGAGCCGGGTGAGCTGACCGGGTCCTTTACCGTCGTCACTCACCTCGATGACGAAAATGAACGCCGCGATACCTATACCGTGACCTTTGGAGGCGATGGCGATTCGACGACGGCAATCCCGTGGTGTCCCGGTGAATTGAACGACAGTCTGCACGGGCACTACGACCTCAACTGCACGGTCTATCTAACAGGCTTTGACCGCTACGAAGAACCGTGTCTGAAACCTGATGACCCAGAAAATGCAGAAATCCCCGAAGATGAGGATGGCGTAAAAGGCGGAACTGGTACGCTCGAACCGCTTGCACAAGAAATCAACGACGGACAACTCACGAGAACAGTCCAAAAATTGAACCAATGGATGATGCCTTACGCCGGAGGCACAGCCGCTCGATTCACTGCAACGGTCACGCTCCCGGCAGGGGATGAGGGCTTTACCTATTGGTATGAGAATGGTGAAGACAGTGACGGTAATGTAGCATGGGCAAAGATGCTCTATGCGCAGGACTGGGAGGAACTCTACGGAGTAACCAAGGGCATCAAATGCCGCTCCTTTGGCTCCAAGATGACCGAAGAAGAATATGAAGACCTGATTGCGAACATGGATTTCGGGAACATCACGGATGCTCGCCAGAAAGTAATTGAGGTTGCCATCAAATCTTCCGGTCAATTCTCTTACAGCCTCGGCTCTAAGCCTGTTGGTGGTCCCGGCAATGTCAAAGTAAAGGGTAGCTATGACTGTTCTGGCTTTGTTCGCTACTGCTACTGGATGGCAGGGCTGAGCTTTGATGCCGTCAATACTTACGACTATGCAGGCGCAGGAGACTTGGTACAGATTTCTGCGAGCGAGATGCAGCCGGGTGACCTTCAAATAATGACTGCTGGCGGTGGAGTTGGCATGGGGCATGTCCGTATGCTGGTCGGCACATCTGGAGGTAAGCTGCTCTGGGCCGAATGTGTCGGCGGTAAGGGCAGTCTTACCAATACTTGGACCAATGCACAGGCGGGCATGAGCAATTGCCGCTATTACCGCTATACTGGATTTTAACTGAACATCAAAACAAACCAAAAGGGTGTCGTGATTCGCGACACCCTTCTTCTTTTTTACAAAGCGAGTTCTTTTGACGGTAGTTAATATATAGATAACAACATTGAAATATTATATTGCCATACTATTGACATACGGTTACTTATGCGGTATAATAGACTTGTAAAGAAAGGTAGAATCTAAGCCCATAAGGGCTGTATTTCAAGCATAGAACAAGTAACGCTATAACAATGATGACATAATGCAGAAGGGGAGAACAGACATGAAAAAGAAAATTACCACGAGAGTGATGGCAGTTATCGTTGCAATGCTCATGGTTCTTGCCATAGCAGCGCCGCTCGCAACAACGGCATACGCAGATGAGGTCGATTCGGATGAAACCTACATCGATGAAGCACCTGCATCAGATACCGAGCAAACACCGGCAGATGGAACTTGGACAAACCAAATGATGGATTCTGACCTTACGGTGGAGCCTGAAAACCCGAACAACGGGGTCATCGTCTTTTGCGTTGCATCGATGCCGGAAGACGCGTTGAACCGCACGGTACGAGCAACCATCGCATACGGTCCCGCAGACGAAACGCTGGCAGCAGTAAAGCTCAATGGTATGAATAGCTTTGTGGATTCGGTAGAGCTGGAACCTCATAGCTACTTCTGCTCTTATTTCGTAACGAATGACCCGGCAATGGATTATCCGGTGGAAGCACGAAGCGATGATATGTATACAATCGATGTGACCCCGGGGTCTTGCAATGTTGTGTATCTGGATGTGAGCGGAGAGAGCTTCTATGAACAGATTACAGGCAAGAAGCGCTACTACGAAGCAGAAAACACAATCGAAACCGAAGATGGGTTCGATACGAATGCAACGGGTCAGATTGGCTGCTATCTGACAGTTCCAGAGAGTTTCGGTGATACAGTGGTCGTCTATGTAGAAAACCTGTTTACCGGTGCAGTCAAGGAGCTGGACCTGTATGACAGCAACAACTACTCGGCCTACGCATCTGATGTCGCACAAGGTAGATATAAAGTCGTTGGTACGCGAGTGCTGGCAGAAGGCGATAATCGCTTCGTGCTCCAGAGCGAGCAAGAGACAATTACAACGAACGATACAGAAGGTTTCCATCTGACTGTATACGACAGCGACCACCCGGAAGCTAAGATGGTCACGCCGAGCAGAGACAATAACTCCATCGTGCAGGAAGCAGAGCAAATCAACGGGGATAGCAGCGAGGAAGTCGAAGCTACGCCCGAACCCACGGTTGAGCCTACGCCAGCTCCAGAGCAGGTTGAAGAACCCCCAAAGGGTATCAACATCGGAATGGTTATTGCAATTGTGATTTGCACGGTCGTAAGTGTATCTGCCGCCGTGATTGGATACCTCTGGTACAAGAACCAGCACGACTATTGAGAGGAGTTTTCTTATGAAAAATGCAAAAAAAGAAGAAAAGAAAGAGGAGCGTAAGCTGCGCGGTGTCTACCTCACGGACGAAGCAGTAGCGAATATCTTCGCCTATGCAGAGAAGCACCACCTGAGTGGTGGACTCAGTGGGGCAGTCGAGTACCTCGCGTTTCACCTGAACACCGGAGATGCAAACAGCAAAGTCTAAAACAGCAAGTACAGCAAGAGCCATAAATAATAAAGGAGAAATTTACAATGGAGAAAATGGATATCAAGGTCGATGACCTGCTTGAAGGAACGATGAATAAGATTCTGGAAGCAGGGGATACGGCATCTTTCGAACGGGCAAGATGCACGGTGAACCTGCTCGGCGAGATAGTGAGTGTCTACGCAAAAGTCACTGACTGTGATTCGGGCGATTATTGCGGCGGCATCGTCGAGTTCGAGTGCGGTGATTGCTTCGGAACGATTACAAGCCGTCAAACCTGCTTCAACGAGCAGATAGAAGAGCTTGAAATGAACGATGCAGAGAGGACACCGGCGGTCAAAGAAATCTGCGAGAATAGTAGGGAATTCGTAAGCGCTATATTATGCGCCGTTCAGGAAGCAAGTCGTGCCTATCCTGCGGGGCGCTGGGATGAGCTCATGAAAGCATCTGAGGCACTTCTTCGGCTGACTCAGAACTTGGACTATATCCGCCGCCCGGTTGCCGGAACAAGTGAACTGCACATTAACAGCAGCGACAGATACGAGGATGACTTCTATGAGTACACATGTGGTTCCGGCATCGAGTTCTTACTGGTGAAGAATTGCTTCACTCCCCGCTGGGTACATTCCTATGTTGAGGGCGATGACGATGGCAAGTATTATATCGTAGGATATAAGTGGCTCGACATGGAAGGCTTGAAGACCAGAGTTAGGCAAAAAGCATAACTACTATTACAGGACAAATAAAAAGACCTCTGCCAAAAATGGCAGGGGTCTTTCGTTTGTTTCACTTGCTAATTAAGGCACACTATTCACCGAGCCATCACGAATATCTTTTTCAATGAGAGAAATCTGAGTCTCGGCAAACGCACGGCAAACACGAAGCTGATTATCGAGCTGAATCTTCGTACAGTTCTTCGAAAGAACCATTTGCTGATAATCATAGGCAGGGGAGAGGTCCGGCTGAAACAGAATGCAGTTGAGAAGTGTTTGGCAGGATGCAAACAGGGTGTTGACCTCTGCACATCTTGATTTATGTTCAGCTTTCAGACGAGTACTCCAGTGAGCTTTTCGGATGAGTTCCTTACATTGCGCTATTGCGGACAAACTATATGATGCTTTATCCATATTAGCCCTCGCTCATATAGATGTCGCTACCGTCCAGATAGGCATAAGGCTTTTCCTGCTCCACGAACCCGTTGATGGCGATGAAACCGAGCTGATTCACCGTCAGTTCTTTGATGTCCTTTACCTGCTGAGCCTCCCGGTGAATTTCATCGAGCGTCATGGGCTGAGCATAATACTTTACCTCAAAAATAACATAGCCATCTGCCCGCTCCAGAGCAACATCAAACTCGCCGTTCTTGCGGTGGACGGGGTCATCATAGTAGTAGCTGCCAATGTTGCGGACACCTTTCAGCTTTCCAGAACGAACCTGCAAGCTGAAATAGTCACGGCAGATACCTTCAAACCGGCGAGAGATGAAGTCTGTCAGAGCTGGAGCAACATACTCATCGTAGAAAGCCTCTGCGCCGAGCACCTGCAACGCGCTTGCATTCTTATAAACAAAGGTAAAATAGAACCGCAGCAGATTGTCATTGATTTCGACGGTAGACTTCTTATTGTCGCCGATTTTGTTGATAGGAGTATTGCGCGAGACGATTTCGAGGTCGGTCAGCGATTTAATCTGTTTGGAGAGATTTCCAGTCTTTTTGACATCCAGTTTATCCTCAATCTCCGTATAGCGTTTCTTGCCGTTGCCAATGACTGCAAAGATACGCTCGGCATTGATTTTGACGGAGTAGTCCGACAGCAGCAACTGGTTGGCATACAGGTACACCGCGCTCACGGGATTGAGAATTGTGCTGATGATGTTCTCTCGCAGGGACGCAGCAGGATTCAGCGCCTGATTTACGAAAGGAGAGCCGCCGAACACAGCATAGTGTGCTACCTTATCATAAGGAGTCTTGTCAGGGTAGAACTTCGCGGTGTCCAGATAGTTCAGCTCGTTGAGCTTGATAGTAACGGCAAAACGACCATACAAAGCGTTCTTCTCTTGCAAGAGGTCTTTCATCATTCCGATGTGAGAGCCGGAGAGAATGAGCTCCATGTTACTAAGGTGGTTGTCGATAATGTTCTGGAAGATGGAGTCAACAGTTGCGGAGTCGGTCATCGTTTTGAGATAAGGGTACTCGTCAATGACAATGACCATTTTCTGGGGCAGAGCATTGAGGTAGGTGAATACATCTTGCAGCGTATTGAAGCTCAGAGGCACAGGCAGAACTTTAGCTCGGACCAGTTCCTGCACAAGGCCATTGATGTTGTCCTGCATCGTACCTTTCGAGCACTCATAGTACACTTTTTGATGCTGGCAGTTCTCAAATGCTTTTTGGATGAGCGTTGTCTTTCCAACACGGCGCTTACCGTAGACCATCACCGCTTTACCGATATAATCCTGCTGCAAGAGAGCCAGTTCTTTCTCACGACCAATAAACATTGTTGCACCTCCAATATCGTTGAATTGAAATTCATTGAATTTACTTTCAACATTATTTTACCACGAGACCGAACGAAAAGCAAGCACAAATACGAGAAGAGGACCACCGCGCCGCAAGCAGCGGTCCTCTTGCTTATTATGTATCAGTGGTCAGAGACCGGCAGCTTGTACTCATCGCCATCGATGTATTCTGGGAGCGCTTTATTCGCTTTTTCAATTTCTTCGGCGACCTTTTTAGATGGAGCTTCTCTGATAACGAGATTTTCTGTGATGATGTACATCCTTCACCTCCTCCTGCTTACATAGACAGCAGCACAAGTGCAGCGACTACGGCCACCGTGATGATAAACAGCAGCGTTCCACAGCCGGAGCCGCTTCCACCACCATTATGATGCCCGCCGCCACCACCTGAACCGCCAAAATTGCGGTCAAAAGCCTGTTTGTAGTGAGCATAACCGGTGCTGCCGCTGCCAAAGTAACCGTAATCGTTTGCCATAATACTCTCCTCACTCGATATAAGCGTCTCTATTGCCAGAGAGAATATCATCACAAATATGCGCGTACTCTGGCAGCATTTCCAAGAACGGGGTCCAGCGTTGCCGAACTTCTTCAACCTCTTCTTCTGACATTTCATCGTAGCGATGCCCGCTTTCGGTCTCCAAGGTGACATCCATTGCGACCTCACAAAAAAGGCGATAGGCGAGCGCGGGAGCGCCAAGGAAGTTCTCCTCTTCCTCGACATGCTGTGTTTTGGGGTTTATGGTCAGAATTAGGTATCCTGCCTTTTCAGACCAGAGCAAATCCAAGCAGGGATGACGATGAATGTAGCCACTGAATGCCTCGGCTATACGGTCCATCTCGACATTGTGCCGTACATAATTAACATTCATGGTGCTTGTCCTCCAAAATCTTGATGCTCTGAATCTCGCTTGCGCCCAGAACGGGAATAAAGTGGTGTGGTTCGATAACCGATAAATATGCGTCCTCCGCGCCATTCTCTGGATAAAACTCGTCCACTACGCCGCGATGCTCTACTGTATCATTGCTGCGCGTCCATGCGATTCGAGTGCCGCAGGAGCACTTTGCCATTACATTGATTATTTCATTCTGTGTCATTAGAGTTGCCTCACATTATTCGTAAAAGGGAAGTTTCTTACTAAATTTTGCAGCCAAGTCACGCGCCGCCAAGCGTTCGGTTGCAAGCCGAAAACGCTCATCGCTGTCTGGCTGTGCTGCCTTGACCCGTGCTGCCATCGTGCCTTCGTACTGGAGCAGAGCTTTACGGATGATGTCTACATCAAATTGCCGGGTTGGGCCGAGGTCGTAATATTTGTTTCGTCCTGCGGGAAGTGTCGGGATGTTCATAGCTGTGTTCCTTTCTCAGTCGTCTTCTTTGGGCTTTTCGGCCACATACGGTGCTGTGTATATGCACTCAGGGAAGTTCTTGCAACCGTAGAATTGACTGCCGGGCTTCGGACCGAACTTCGCCACTCGAAGCGCCAGAGCTCCGCCGCACAGGGGACAGACCTTCGCGGATTCTTTCTTTTTCTTCTCAGAAACACTCTTCGGAATAGTGCCGGTCTCAATCCATTTACGGAATTGCGCAACCGACATACTATACTCAGCACCGTCTTTGTCTTTCAGGTCGATTCTGTTTGCGCTGTCAATATAATTTGTCAGCATATATTTTTTCTGCTTTTCGGTGAGCGGAGTCCACGAATAGGTGTGCTCTGAAAAGCAGATGATGCAGCTATTGTGGACAAGCCGGTGGCGTGGATAGTTTGAGTAATTAGTCATATCTGATACCTCGAATGCGGCGGATTGAGTCGCCATAGATAGTGATTTCAGGCTCCGATTTTGTGTTGGGGCATTTTTCGTTCACTACCTTAATTATATCAGATAGCTTGTCCCATAATCTGGACTTCCAGAGTAGAAGCAGCATCTTCGTGAAAATGTACAAAAATTCAAAGAGATTTTCTACAGCTTGCTTCTCGAACTTTTGGTTGCTTCCAGCGATGTTCATATATAGAGAGACTTTTTTGAGTTTACAATTCAGACCTGATAATTCTCTTTATAAAGTAATGAAAAAAACTCAAAAAGTGAATCAATTGGAGGATTTTCGCTCTGTTTTATTTATAGAGAGAAAAAATTTGAAATTTTGTTGGAAAATTTCTGATTTCTTGTTCTCTTATACAATAGAGGGCTAAATTTTAGACCTACTAAATAAAAAGGAGATTTTCAAAATGAAGATGGACAAGCAGATGCGTAGGATTTTCAAAGGTGAACTGGGGCAGGAGGCACTCAAAGGGCTGGAACGGTACGGGGTGGAGGACCTGAGTAAGTATACGCCGTGGCAGTTGAATTTCTATGTGAAGAGTCCGCTGCCGTGGCCGCAGTGCGAGGAGTTGTTTAAGCAGTATAAGGAATACTGCTCTGAGCATCGGTTTATGAGGTTCGATACTTGGTATGCTGCTGTGGATGGTAATCCGGTTCGTGATGGCGGTGATGATTTTGATTACTCGGCATACGATGACCCTTCAGAACAGTACATAAATTATTCGTGGGGCGAACCTCTGGATAAAGTCAATTGTGAAGATGAGACGGTGGAGATTGACTGCTGATATTGTCAATGGATGAAGTGAACAAAGATACTGTGCAAACATTGTGCAATAGGCAAAAACGAAAGGATAGAGCAGACTTTATTTGCAATTTTGCGACAGAAATTATACAATTAAATTATATATAGTTCAGTGCAGCAGAAGCCATCAAAAAGCAGGTGTGTATCATGATTGACAGAAAGAAATTTGATAAGTTGGTCAAGGAATACCAAAATTACTTCACCAACCACAAAGGGGAAAATGGTGAAAGCTACTGGGAAGAAGAGGAATTCAAGTGGCGCGGCATAAAAACATTTCAAGACAATTGGGACCTTGATACGCAAAACCTCTCGGACATGATAAAGCGCTCTTTGTACGGTGTAAGCCACATGATGGTTTCGCAAGCGCGTTTCCCGGAAGGAATGATTGAGGACTTTGCAGAGCGAGAGCCCGACACAGTTCGAGCCATGTTCAAAGACCTCTTTGATGAGAGCAAAGATATTGTCGAGCGCTTCCATTCCTTTAAGCAAAAGTCGGCTGACCTGCTGGAGCGTGTTGGCAACGGGGCGAAGAACCATTTTCAAGACGAAAGAACCATTGCCTTATATCTTTGGCTGCGGTATCCGGACAAATACTATGTATATCAGTATACGCAAGCTCGGAATCTCTCGATTGCCCTTGGCAGCGACCATCGCATCATAAAAGGTCGTCTGGATAGTAACATTCGTGAATGGCTGGCGTTATATAACGAAGTAACCGAGTTAATGAAGCAAAAACCTGAGGTTCGTAACTGGGAAACGCAAGGCATGACAGCAGTGCATTATCCCGACCCGGAGTATCGGATGCTCGCCACGGACTTGGCCTACTGCTACACTGAGCGTATTCTCAAAGAACAGAAGGCAGAGCAGGAGTGGGAGCCGAAAGACTATAACCCCGGCATTACTGTTGAGAACTGGGTATCACTGCTTGCAAATAATGAAGTCTATCATGAGAGTGCCAAAACTGTCATCGAAAGACTTCTGGATTACGGCGGGCAAGCGACCTGCACCCAGTTGGCACAGAAATATGGTGATAACGCTAATACCTACAATGTGAACTCGATTGCCTTCGCCAAGAAGGTCTATGAAAAGACTCATTGCAAGTTAGCCGAGAGGGAAGACGAGAGTATTCGTTGGTGGTCTATTCTGTATATGGGCAAGAAAGCCAATAAAGAAGATGACGGCGTATACATTTGGAAGCTGCGTCCTGAACTGGCCGAGGCGCTAAAAATTGTGAATGGCGAGGAAGTGCCTGACGAAGACACAGATACAACGGAGTATACCAAAAAGGACTTCTTGGAGGAGGTATTTATCTCTGAGGCCAAGTACGATGAGATGTATGCTGTCTTGATGCGTAAGCAAAACATCATTTTGCAGGGCGCACCGGGCGTTGGTAAAACTTTTGCGGCAAAGCGGCTT
>UMFU01056978.1_pt1 | contig 12938 bp, 8 predicted proteins | sample 1965091 | NCBI WGS metagenome assembly UMFU01 (sample SAMEA4836054, study PRJEB28245) | human gut metagenome | biome: gut microbiome; material: fecal sample | place: Denmark | collected 2008
TTGGTGTAACGATACAGGAACGTCACGGCCTCGGCGCGGTTGCAGGAAGCATACGGGGAGAACGTCGTGGCGCTGGTGCCGGAGGTGATACCCTTACCGACGGCCCAGCGGATGGCGTTGTAGTAGCTCGCCTCGCTCGTGGCGCCCACATCCTTGAACGGGTTGGAGTAGTAGCCGCTGGGCTGGCCCGCGTAGCGGTACAGGAAGGTCACGATCTGGGCACGGGTACAGACCTGATCGGGGGAGAACGCCGTGGTGCTGGTGCCGGAGGTGATGCCCTTCTGGCTGGCCCACAGGATGGCCTTGTAGTAGCTCGAGTGCGTGACGGCGTTGACATCACGGAACGGGTTGCGGGTGGTGGTCGGCTCCGGGCTGCCGGCGGCGCGCCACAGGAACGTCACGATCTCGGCGCGGGTGCAGGATTTGTACGGGGAGAAGGTGGTGCTGGACGTGCCGTTGGTGATGTTCTTGCCGACGGCCCACTTGACGGAGTTGTAGAAGTAGTCGGTGGTCTTGACGTCGATGAAGTTCATCGTCTGGCCGATCTTGATGGCCACGGTGCCGGTGAGCTGGCGGGTGCCGGTGCCGGTCGTGCCGTAGCGGGCGTAGATGGTGAACGGGATGTAGACGGTCTCGCCGGTCTTGGCGTAGCGGCTGGCGAGGAACGCGACGTCGCTGAGCGCATTCTGGCTGGCGGTGGCGCTGTAGTAGAACTTGTCAGTCGTCTTGATGGAGCCGCCGTAGTTGTAGCCGTTGTAGTAGGTGTAGAGCGAGCCCTCGTTGACGGCGGAGACGGCGCTCTGGTCAAAGGTCACGTAGTCGATGGTGTAGTTGCTGCTGTAGCCCTTGGTGGAGCGCAGGTAGTTCAGGAAGTCGCTCTCGTCGAAGCGGACGCTGTCGCCCTGAGAGACGGTGTACTTGATGTCCTCGCGCACGAGGTTGACGACGACGCTGCCGGAGTAGCTCACGGTCGTGCCGCGGCTCGTGGAGGAACTGGAATAGCGGGTCGCGTACAGGGTGAAGTTCAGCGTGATGGTCTTCGCGGTGGACTTGGCGTTGGGGACGAACGTCACGCTATCGAGGTTGGTGACCTTGGTATTGCGGTTGAACGCGCCGGAGGAATTGCTGGTGGACATGGCGGTGCCGCCATAGTACAGCGTGCCCTGCGCGGTGGTGGGCAGGGAGAAGGTCACATAATCGAAGGTGACATAGGGATAGGACTTGGCCTTGCTGGCGTCGCCGCGGGCCTCAGCGACCTTGTTCATGAAGTCGTTGAAGTCGCTCTGCGCGAACTGGACGGTCTCGCCGGCCACGCCGTTGTAGTTGATGTTGTAGTTCTTCTGGTAGACGCTGATGGTGCCGCAGTAGAGCTTATTGTCGGTGCCCTGCGTCACGACATACAGCGTGCACTTGCCGCCGACAAAGTTGCTGTCGGTCAGGGAGTACAGGCTGGTGCTGGAAGTGGTAGTGTAATACTTATTGCCGCTGCCATTGTTCCAATCGCTCGGCTCGGTGTTCACACCGGCAACGTAGTAATACTTTGCGCCGGAGGGGACCTGAACGTAATAGCGATAGGTGTTGCCGTAAGCCGCGACCGGCTCGGGATACTGGTCGGCATAGGTGGTCGTGCTGGGCGTTACGGGAACGTTAAACGTAACGCTGTAGGTCTTGGGAACGGCGGTATTGGCAATGCGGGTGGTCACAGTAGCGGTGAACTTTGCAGTGCCGATGCCGCTGAGGTTTGCCTTGAAGTAAAGATAGCCGGAGCCGCCGGCGGGATAGTTGTACGAAGCATTGCTCGTGCCGACACCGTAGGCAGCGGTAGAGGCGACCTGAGTGACGCCGCTGAGGGAATAGACGGTCTCGTAGGTGTAGGCGGTGCTGTAGGTCTTGTTGATGGCGGCCTGCGCGGCGTTAACAAGATCACTGTAGCTGTAGTTCACAGAAGTGCCGTTCTGAACAGCACTGAGGGTCGCCTCGATCAGGGCGCCGGTAACGGGGATGTTCTGCACATAGTCCTTGCCCTTATAGGTCGCCTTTGCGGTGACAGTGGTAGAGCCGCTTGCTCTGAGCGTTACGATCGGCGCGGCGGTCGTCTGGTTCGTCACAGTTGCGATGTTGAGGTTGGCGGAAACAAAGGAGTAGGTCGGGACGACCAGGCTAGCGGAAGATGAGGTATTCACAAAGTTCGCCGCCAAAGTCGCGGTCTGACCGATCTGCGTCAGCGTAACGCTTGCGGGGACGACAGTGAAGGTATAGGTGTCGGGAAGGCTCTTGACCGGGATGGGGTCGCTCGTCTTAGCGAGCTTATCGCCCTCGCTTGCCTTGCAGTAAACAGAGTAGTCGGTCGCGGTCGTAACGTTTGCGGGGACCGTCCAGACGAGGGACTTGCCCGTGCCGATCGGAACCTCGGCAGCCTCGCCGATCTTGTAGAACCACGCATAAGTGGCGGCGTTGCTGAGACCGGTGGAGGAAGCGGTGAGCGTGGTCTTGCCGCCGGAGATGACCTCGGGAAGGCTTGCCTTTGCGGTCACGGTGGCGGCGGTGGTGGTGACACTCACATTAGTCCAAAGATCGGAATCCTTGACGCGCACGGTCAGCTTTCCGCTCGCGTAAGTGGGTTTCTTGCCCTCGGCATCATCGATCACATAGCCGGTTGCGGCGGCAGACCACTTGTTGTCGGCGGCATCGATCGTTTCTTTATCAAGAAGGGAGATGTTGACCGCGCCGTTCGTCACAGAATAGGTTCTGCCGTTGAAGGTGACGGTGGTGATGTCGCCCGGGAGAAGCTTGTCAGCGATAGAGACATTGCTTTTAACGACCTTAGTCGTAGATCTGGTGATTTCCTGCCCTTCGATCGTCACCTTGTACTCGATCGTTAAGGTGCAGGAGACTTCTACATTTTCCGCCTTGTTGGAGGCGGTCAGCGTTCCTGTCGTGGCACCCGTGTCGGCAGCGCCGGAAAAACCGGGAGTGCTCCAACTATAACCGATCACGTTTACATCGGTGGCAGTTACGCCATTATCCGTGACGGTGGGGGCGGTTGCGGTAACGGTGAATGTGGTCGAGTCGCCTCTTGCAAGGGAGGACGCCGACGTGGTGATGGCGTATGTGCCGCCAACCTCGACACCTTCCGCCCTTGCGGGTACGATGACCAGACTCATGACCATGGTCAGAGCCAATAGCAAGGAGAGAAATTTTTTCATGTGATCTTCATCCTTTCGTGTTTGTTGTTGTCGGCTCCGCGCGCACAGAGCCTTTCTCATACATGGCATTTTACCATGCCGCGGGAAATAAGGGAACAGGAAAATGGAAAATTCATAAATTCTTTATCTTCCCTCTTCGCCCAGTTTCCCTTTGCCTCATTGATTAGACGCAAGAAACGTCTGTTTTGTTTCACAAAACCCGAAAATTTCCCAAAAATTTTTTACGCCGCGAAAAACCGCACATACACGAACACCCCCAGAGCGATCTGCGCGAGTAAGATCGCGGGGATGCCGAACTTGAAGTACCAGTGCCGCGTCTTGTGGTGAAAGGCCCTCATTGCGAAAAGAGCACCCGCGCTGCCGAGCAGCAGCGCGAGTGCAAATAGAGCCTTTTCGGGAACGCGCCGCGCGCCCTGAATTTTGGCGCGGCGCTTGTCTGCGCCGTAGACGCAGAAAGTAATTAGATTGATCGCGGCGAGATAGATGACAAAATATCTCACTTTTCGAGCTTGCTGAGCTCCACAGCCGCCGCCGCGCCGAGGCGGGCGTTGTTGAACACGAGCTGGATGTTGGAATCGAGGCTGTCGCCGCCGGTCAGATCCTTGATCTTGGCGAGCAGATACGGCGTCGTGGCCTTGCCGTGGATGCCGTCCTTCTTCGCGTCCTCGACGGCCTCGGCAATGGCCTTGTCGATGACTTCCTTGTCCATGGAGTACTCTTCGGGAATCGGGTTCGTGACGAGTAAGCCGCCGCGCAGACCCAGCTCGCGCTTGACGTGGAACGCCTTCGCCAGCTGCTCCGGCGTGTCGAGCTCGTAGTCGACGCCAAAGCCGGACTTGCGCGTGTAGAACGCAGGCAGCTCGCTCGTGCCGTAGCCGATGACGGTCACGCCGTGGGTCTCGAGATATTCGAGCGTCAGACCGAGGTCGAGAATGGACTTCGCGCCCGCGCACACGACCATGACGGAGGTGTTGGCCAGCTCTTCGAGGTCGGCGGAGATGTCGAACGTCTCCTGCGCGCCGCGGTGCACACCGCCGATGCCGCCGGTGGCAAACACGCGGATGCCCGCCATGTCGGCGATCATCATCGTGGTGGTGACGGTGCACGCGCCGTCCTTGCCCTGCGCGACGAGCACGGGCAGGTCGCGGCGGGAAGCCTTCGGGATTCCCGCGCCGGTGCGGCCGAGGTAGTCGATCTCTTCCTTGGAAAGGCCGGCCTTCAGGCGGCCGCCGATGATGGCGATGGTCGCGGGGACCGCGCCGCATTCGCGAATGATCTGCTCGACCTTGAGCGCGGTCTCAACGTTCTGGGGATAGGGCATGCCGTGGGAAATGATGGTGGATTCGAGCGCCACGACGGGCTTACCGGCGGCAAGGGCCTCGGCAACCTCGGGGGCGATATCCAGATACTTGTTCATCGTTAAAATCCTCCTGTAAAGTAATAGGTGAAAGTTTCACGTTTACCTTTTGAGGTAAGATTGTATCATAACATACAACTTGTCAAAAGTCAATACAAAGCGGGGCTTGAATTTGCACGGGAAGTGGCATATAATACCTCTATTATCCCGTGAAAACCCACAAAAGGAAGGAAAATTATTATGGAACGAGTGAGAATTGCCGCGCTCTTCGCCGACAAAGAGCAGTACGGCGGCGCAAGCGTCACCGTATGCGGCTGGGCGAAGACCATCCGCGATATGAAGACCTTCGGATTCATCGAGCTGAACGACGGCTCGTGCTTCCGCAATTTGCAGGTCGTGATGGATGCGAATTCTCTTTCTAATTATAAGGAGATCGCCGCGCAGAACGTGGGCGCCGCGCTCATCGTGCGCGGCACCGTCGTGCTGACGCCCGAGGCCAAGCAGCCGCTCGAAGTCAAGGCAACGGAGATCGAGGTCGAGGGCGTGTCCTCCCCCGACTATCCCCTGCAGAAAAAGCGCCACAGCGTCGAATATCTGCGCACCATTCAGCATCTGCGCCCGCGCACGAACCTCTTCTCGGCGGCTTTCCGCGTGAGAAGCGCGGCGGCCTACGCCGTGCACGAGTTCTTCCAGAGCCGCGGCTTCGTCTACGTCAACACCCCCATCATCACCGGCTCTGACTGCGAGGGCGCGGGCGAGATGTTCCAGGTCACGACGCTGGATCTGGAGAACCCGCCGAGAACGCCCGACGGCAAGGTCGATTACAGCAAGGACTTTTTCGGCAAGAAGACGAGCCTGACCGTCTCCGGCCAGCTCAACGCCGAAAACTTCGCTATGGCGTTCGGTGACGTTTACACCTTCGGCCCCACGTTCCGCGCCGAGAATTCCAACACCGCGCGCCACGCCGCCGAGTTCTGGATGATCGAGCCGGAGATGGCGTTCTGCGACCTCGACGGCGACCTTGAGGTCATGGAGGCGATGGTCAAGCATATCATCCGCCGCGTGATGGAGCGCTGCCCGGATGATCTCGCGTTTTTCAACAGCTTTGTCGACAAGGGCCTTCTTGAGCGTCTCCAGCACGTCGAGAGTTCCGACTTTGGCCGTGTGACGTATACCGAGGCCGTCAAGCTCTTAAAGGAGAGCGGCCAGAAATTCGACTACCCCGTCGAGTGGGGCATCGACCTGCAGACTGAGCATGAGCGTTACCTCACCGAGCAGATCTTCAAGCGCCCCGTGTTCGTCACGGACTATCCGCAGGAGATCAAGGCGTTCTATATGCGCCTCAACGACGACGGCAAGACCGTCGCCGCGGCGGACTGCCTCGTTCCGGGCATCGGCGAGATCATCGGCGGCAGCCAGCGCGAGGAGCGCATCGAGCTGCTCGAAAAGCGCATCCGCGAGCTCGGCATGAATCCCGAGGACTACTGGTGGTACTGCGACCTGCGCCGCTACGGCTCCTGCCGTCACGCGGGCTTCGGCCTCGGCTTCGAGCGCATGGTGATGTATTTAACGGGCATCGGCAACATCCGCGACGTGGAGCTGCATCCCCGCACCGTGGGCAACGCAGACTTCTAATTCTTCAAAAAACAAGGGACACGGAAACCGTGTCCCTTGTTTTTTGAGAATTGCACTCCGCTTCGTGCCTTGCCGCCCAAAGGGCGGCTTCGACACGCGCGGAGCGAGAAGAGTTTTTTGGCACGCGCATGTTGCGCCAAAAAACGATTCGAAATCATTTCGCGTCTGCGGATGCGAAAAGCTGTGACGCTTTAATTATTTGTGGTAAATAGTTACAAATGGGAACAAAAGCTCGAAAAGCGTAGTCAAAAGAAGTGAAGTCTGCTATAATGACCGCGCAGTTTTGAGAGAGGAGATTTTGACATGAAACACTTTTTTGCGCTGCTGCTCAGCGCGCTGATGGTGCTGTCGCTGCTGACTGCCTGCGGCGATAAGACGACGCCGTCCGACGGCGACGATCAGACCGTTACGGACGAAAACGGCGGCGATACCGACAACAATACCTCCGATGACACGGCCGATCCCTACGACGCCGTGCGCAGCTACTGGTCCGAGGACCAGCTCACGCAGGCCTGGGGGCCGGATCAGGTGGTGGAGCATCTCTTTTTCCACCCGATCATCGCCTATCCGCAGTGGGCCTTCCACGACTGCAATGCCAGTCAGGACCAGCGCTACGGCCTCGACGACTGGATGGTGACGGTCGACGAATACAACAAAATTTTGCAGTCCGTGTACGACAAGGGCTACATCTTAGTCGCGATGGAAGACGTCTGGAGCGAGGTGACGGACGAGTCCGGCACGCATATGGTGCGAAACACCCTGATGCTGCCAGAGGGCAAAAAGCCGCTCGTCATCAGCTTTGACGACGTGAACTACTACCCCTATATGCTCGACGAGGGCTTCACGAGCAAGCTCGTCGTCGGCGACGACGGCGAGATCTGGGCGCAGTGCACCGATCCGTACACAAATGAGACCTTTTTGACCAAGGAACTCGACGCGACGCCCATTCTCGACCAGTTTGTCTACGAGCACCCCGACTTTTCGCTGAACGGCGCGAAGGCCATCTTCTCGCTGACGGGCTATCAGGGTATTTTAGGCTATCGCACGCAGGATGACCGCGACATCGCGGCAGATTCGCCCGACCGCCCCGCGTTCGATGCCTACCGCGCGAGCGAGATCGAGGCCGTCAAGCCCGTTATCGAGCGGCTCAAGGAAACGGGTTGGACGTTCGGCAGCCACACCTGGGGCCACATCCGCCTCGACACCAAGCCGCTCCAGACCGTCATCAACGACACCGAGCGCTGGGCGGACGAGGTCGGCTCGCTCGTCGGCCCCACGCAGATTTTGTTCTATCCGCACGGCGGCCGTCCCGACGGTGACGACTGGCACCAGACCGGCGAGCGCTTCAAGTACCTGCAAAGCCAGGGCTTCCGCATCTTCGCGAGCGTCGGCACGAGTTCGTTCAGCTATGTGAAGCCCGACATTTCCGCCGTCATCTGCGACCGTCTGCATCCGGACGGCACCACGCTGCGCCACTCGCGCAGCCGCTATCTGCAATTCTATAACGCCGAGGACATCATGGATACGCAAGTGCGTCCCGATCTCGGCGTAGACTGGTGAGGAGGCGTTATTATGGCAACGTTAGAAGAACTCAAGGAGAAGGCCGTCGCCATGCTGGACATGGCGTATGTGCCGTATTCCCACTTTCCAGTGGGCGCGGCGCTCGAATGTGAGGACGGCGCGGTCTTCACCGGCTGCAACATCGAAAATTCGAGCTACGGCCTGACGAACTGCGCCGAGCGCACCGCGGCGTTCAAGGCCGTGAGCGAGGGGCACCGGCGCTTCAAGCGCATCGTCATCGCTGGGCGCAGCGACGACTACTGCTACCCCTGCGGTGCGTGCCGTCAGGTGCTCTACGAGTTCGGGCCCGACATGGAGGTCGTGTGCCTGAACAAGGACAACGAGGAAAAGCACCTGCACATCAAGGAGCTGCTCCCCTACGGCTTCGACCAGACGTGGCTTGCAATCGACGAGAAATAACGAAAAAAAGAGAGCGGCGCTGCCGCTCTCTTTTTTTGCGCTTTAGTTGCTGCCGGAGGAGGCATCGATCGTCAACGTGCCGCTGACCGTCGAAATTTCCAGCTCGCTCATCTCACCGCCCTCGAGCGCGGGCACGGTGTAGTACGCTTCGTGGTCGCCGCAGGCGATGAGCGTTCCTTCGCGCTCGGTGAGCGCGGAGCGGAACGCGCCGCTTTTCGTTTCATAGTCGAGAGTAAAGCCGTCCTGCGCGGGAAGGGTCAGATAGATGCTGCCGCTCTCCGTTTCGGCATCAAGGCGCAGCGCACGCTCGGCAGCCAAAATCAGGTCACCGCTGACGCTTTCGAAGTCCAGCGCGCCGAGCGCGCCGGCGATATCCACCTTGCCGCTCGCGGTTTCGATCTCGGCACTTTCCGCTTCGCCTGCAAGCTCGATCGCGCCGGAGAGCGTCGAAATATCGACCCTTGCCCACGTGCCGTCCACCACACCGGCATTGCCGCTCGTGGTCTCGATCTCCACCTCCGGGCAGTTCGCGCACATCACGCGCGCATCGCCTCTGAGCGTCGAAAGCTCGATCTTCTGCGCATCGGCGCTCACGTAGGTGTAGGCGTCCGTTGTTTCGACTTTGATCTCCTCAAAGTGACCGGCGCTGACCAGTTCCCTCGGAAGTCCCACGTCGAGGTACTTTTCCCCGTCGTAGCTGCCGCGGTAAGCGTCGCCGAGGAAGCGGATGCGCAGCGTGTCGCCGTCGATCGCGCAGACCATCTTCTCGCTCTCGGCGAGCGGCGCGGTGGATTCCTCCTTCACGCTGATCTGCGCGCTCTGCTCGGCGGTATAGATGTTCACGCTGCCGCTGCGCCACGAGATGTCGATCTTGCGGATGTCCTCGCTCTCGCCGATGCTGAGCACCGCGCCCGGGTGGAGCTCTTCGCTCCCCTCCGCCTGCGTGCAGAAGGTGTAGGTCGCGCTGCTGCCGTCCCAGAGCGCGTCGACGGCGAAAATGCCGTCGCTTTGCGGCAGTTCTGCGCGGAATGTGCCGTTATCCTGCCGCTGGGCGGTCACGGTCTCGGACGGCATGCCGGTGCTGCCCCAGGCATCGGACGGCCAGCAGCGGAGACTGACGGAATCAGGCGAATTATCGCCGAAATCGAGCGTTACGGTGTAGAAATAGGCGGCTGATACTGCAAAGGGCATTTCCAGTACAGGCGTGATGTCACGGGAGGTTTCGTCCAGCGGGTGCGCGCCGCAGGCAATGGCGGTCATGCTCTGTAGGCCCTGGGTGTAGGTCCAGTCGTAGCTGCTGCTTTTGAGGGTGACGCTGCAAGCGTTTGCACTTGTCACCGTCAGTGTTGGCGGGGTTTGGCACGCGGCCTCGTCTGCGCTTTTTTCGCCGCAGGCGGTCAGGGAGAGCAGGAGCGCGAGCGGGAGCAGAAGGGAAAGGAGCTTCTTCATCGTTCGTTCCTCATTTCTTTCGGATACTTCTATAGACGTATGATAGCCGAAAAAGTTCCCGCGCACAACGGGGATCGTTGCACAAAACGCGGCAATTTGTTGTATCGTGAATTCTAATACCGGAGGCGGTACAGCTTTTTGCCGCGTTGTGTGCAACGCCTCTTCATGATACGGCGTATCATGAAAAGGCAAATCATGCATCAGTGTTCCCGCGTTTGCAGGGGGGTGTGGGCTGCCTTTTCCAACATTATATTTTGGGGGAAAGCGCATGGACAAGACGACAAATTTCGACCTGCCGCAGTGGGTCAAGGAGGACCCGATCAAAATGCAGGACTTCAATGCCGCGTTTGCGAGCATCGACGCGGCGCTCAAGGCTGAGGGCGACGCGCGCAGCGAGGCCGACGGCACGGCGGCGGAGCGCATCACGGCATTGGCGCAGACGATCGCAAACGGTAAAATCTGCCGCATAAAATACGGCTCGTATACCGGCAACGGCACCTACGGCGCGGCGAACGCGGTCAGCATCGAGTGCGGGTTCTACCCGCTGCTGGTGATGGTGAGCAGCTCGAGCAGCAGCCACTACTGGGCGGTGCGCGGGTTCGACAAGTTCTACTACAGCAACAACCGCGAAAACGAAATGACGTGGGGCGATACCGGCGTGAGCTGGTACTACCCGCAGGACGACCAGTATTACCCCCCGTCGGGCAACCAGATGAACGCAATCGACACGACCTATTACTATCTGGTGCTGGGCTACAGCAACGACGGAGAGCAGGGAAACTGAATCAAGGCAAAAAACAGCCCCGAGGCTTTCGCCTCGGGGCTGAAACTCTATTCAGAGATTTTTTGCGCTTACGTCAATGATTAGTTGGCGTAGTAAGCGTTGAGGGTCGGGCTCGCGGTGGTGACAGCGGGAGAAGCGGTGGAAGCGAGAGTGTAAGCAGCGCTATCGGGACCGAAAGCGGTGAGCTTCGCAGTGCTGACGTTCCAGAGAGCCGCCATCTCAGCGAGAGTGATGGTGTAGGTGCCATCAGCAACGTTGCTGACGGTCTTGGTGTAGGTCTGGAGAACCTTGCCGGTCTTGTTGTCCACGATGTTGAGGGTGTAGGTGACAACACCATTTGCACCAGCGTCGGGGTTGCTCGGGCTCGTGACCTTGTCGTAGGCGTAAGCCTGGACGCACAGACGGTTCTCAGCAGCACCGCCGGTGACATACACGAAGTAATACTCCTGATCGCCAGGATTGCCCATCGTGCCGACCATCTTGGTCACTCCACCCTCGGTGATCACGCTGTAATACTGACCCGCGCTAGCATCATAGTAGAGGGAACCGTTGAAGGTGTCAACGTTTGCGCCGGTAGTAGCGTTCTTCTCACCGGAGACGAAGTCGACATAGTAGCTCTTGCCGGACTCATAGGCAGCGGAGAGCGGATAATCCGGAGCATAAGCGACCATTGCGCCGCCGGTGGCAGAAACCATGTGACCATCCATCACAACGCCGTCCTCAAGCTTCACAACGTAGAGCTTGTTGGCTGCGGGAGCGTGCTTGATGTTGCTCTGATAAGCATCACGCAGGGTGTTCTGCAGAGCGTCATAGTTAGCGAACTTGACTTCGCCGGCAACGCCGTCGACATAGCCCTTGACGACCCAAGTACCGTCGGACAGGGTGTAAGCGCCCTGCTGACCGTCGAAGTAGAACAGGCTCGTGACCTTGGAGGTCGTGGTAGCGCCGATGACGTAAACGTAATCAGCAACGTTGTCGCCGTTCAGGTCAACCCAGTCAACCTCAGCCGCAACATAGTTGTCGATGTTGGTGAAGCCGGTGACGGACTTGAAGGTGTAGGGGTTAGCAGAGGTACCAGCGCCGGAGCGAACCAGGAACACAGTGTTGGCGTTGACAACCAGAGTGCTAGGAGCGGTGTAGATCTGGGTGTTCTTGTACACCGCGAGAGAAGCGATGCTGTGGAGCTTGCCATAATCAGCAACATTAGCCGTAGCAGCATAGTTGTCCACCTCGACAGCCTTGAGGGTGCCGTTGGACTTGGTGGTGAAGCGGAACAGGTGGCCGTTCAGGATACCGTTGACATCCTTGACAGCGTTGGTGTTGATGTAGGAGTCAACATAGAAGTAGCCACCAGCAGCCTTCATGACCATCTCATTGTTGCCGGTGCTGTGGGTGACAGTGCCGGTCTGGAGAGCCGTATCAATATAGGTCATCTCGCTCAGGTCGACCAGAGCGGTGGTGCCGTCCACATAGGTGACGTTGGCCTTCGCCACGCCGGAACCGTCAGTGGCGTTGCCCGCCCACCAGATGGAGTTGATGACGCCGTAGCTGTTGGCAGCAGCGATCTCAACCGCACCGATCAGGTTGTTGTAGGAATCGAAGTACCAGGTGTACTTGGCATCCTTCTGAGCGGCCTGATCGAGGCAGAACTTGACAGCATCGTCATAAACGGTGCCCTCAACGTTGTGCTGCTTGGCGTTCCAGTAGATGACGCTCTGAGCGCCCTCGATGGAAGTGGCCTTGCCGACGATCTCGGCATACTGATCAGCAGTGTTGATCACCTTGCCGCTGACAGTGGCGGAGTTAACGGTATTGGTGTAAGCGTTGACGAGGACATACTCATCCTTGGCATAGCCATAGTTGGCGTCGTAGTCCTTGAGCGTCAGAGGAGTAGAAGCGTTCTTGGCATCATAGACCTCGAGGGTGATGGTGGCAGGAGTCTTGACGTGACCCTGAGCATCATAGGTGATGTCAGCAACGTAGGTGACCTTGGCAAGGAAGGTGTCGATCATCACGATGGTCTTGGCATCCTTGTAGACCTCGAACAGACGGCCCTGAGCGCCCATCTTGGTGACAGTGTCGGTCAGGTTGACGGTGTAGGTCGTGGCCTGCTTCTGGCCGTTGACGATCAGCGCGTAAGCGGTGTCAGCGCTCAGGTCGAGGTCGTGAGCGACATCGCACTCAGCAACAGCCTTGGTGTAGGTCAGGTCGGGCTTCTCAACGAAGGTAGTGGCCTTGTCGCCGGTGGTGTAGGTCCACTTGGTGGCGGGACGGCCCCACTTGTCGGCGGCAACAGCGGAAGCGAGCTTGAAGTTCTTCTCGCCGAGGCTGTTGGTCTTGGTGCTGATGACCTTATCGGTCACATAGCCGAAGGCCGGGGTGTAGGTGACCTGAGCCTTCTGGATGCCCTGGAACAGGAGCTCAGCGACCAGCTCACGGGAAGCGGGAGCGTTCAGGTCGGTGGTCTTCGCCACGTTGTCCAGAACGCCGAGCTGCTGCGCGGTCTGCGCAACATGGAGCGCCCAGT
>UMFU01031190.1_pt1 | contig 12566 bp, 10 predicted proteins | sample 1965091 | NCBI WGS metagenome assembly UMFU01 (sample SAMEA4836054, study PRJEB28245) | human gut metagenome | biome: gut microbiome; material: fecal sample | place: Denmark | collected 2008
CACGCAGCCGAGCTCGACCATGCGCTCGGCGACCTGCGTCAGCGTCGCGCCGATGGAATAGCCGCTCTGGCGGCCATCGATCGTGTAGAGCACGAGCGAGCCGTCGCGCTTGAGGCCCACCGCCGTGCGCGGGGCCGCGCCGTTGACAAGGCCCGAACAGACCTGACCGTTATCGACCAGCTGATAGAGCGCGCCGATCATATTCGTCACGCCGTTCCACTCGCTGCCGTTCGCGCTGACGGAAAGCGTCAGGCGCTCGCCGGGCTGGAGCGCGCGCAGCTGCTCCACATAGCCCGCCGCCTTCAAATTCGACGAAAGCACATACTGTCCCGCGCCGACAGGCGTGTCCTTGCCGCCCTCGATGACCTGCTCGACCACGAGCGTCAGGCTGCCGTTCAGGCCGAGCGAGCCGCCGACCGCCGAGCAGACAACATCCACGCCCTCCTCGCTCGTGCCGGTCGTGGCGCGGGCATTGAAGGTAGAGTCATAGAGATAGATGCCGAACGAGCTCTGGCGCACGTAGTTGAAAGCCGTGACCGTCAGGCTGCGGCCATAATCCGACTGCGCCGTGATGCGGAGCGAGGGCTTGCCCATCACCGTGCTGCCGTCGTCGCGGAAGCCGATGGCGTAATACTCGCTCGAGGCGTTGCGCAGCACGCCCTCGGTCATCATGCTGCCAAGCGGGATGCCCGTCGCCGTGTCGTAATAGTCGCCGTTGATGCCCGCGACCACGCGGTAGCCGCGCGCTTCGAGCTTTTTCGCGGCGGTCGAGACCGTTGTAAGCTGGGTCGTGTAGTCGCCGCCGCTCACGATGGGCTTGACGCGTGCGTTGGGCGAGTAGACCACATAATTCTCCTGACGGAGATCAGAATACGTATTGCTCCAGAACGTGCCGGCGTTGAGTTCGGTGCGCTCGTTGACCTCGACGCTTGAGCTCGCCAGATCGTCGCCGAGCGCGTCAGACGCGAAGGCGTTGAGCGGAGCCGCCGCCAGCACGACTGCCAGCGACAGCGACAAAAACTTACGGATAATGGATTTCACGATTTGCCTCCTTGCTGAAAATGCCTTGAATTGGTAAACATAACATAGTATAGCAGATACCCTGCCATAAGTAAAGACGCGAAAACGCGGAAAAAGTTTCCACTTTTTTTGCAAAATTTAGAGCGAAAGCGCCTCGAGCACCCGCACGATGACGGCGTTCGACACCAAAAAGCCCTGCGGCGTCAGCCGCCAGCGGCCGTTTTCCTTTTTAGAAAGTCCGTGGCGCGCGCACTCTTCGAGCACTGCCTCGGCGTCCCGCGTGTCCTCCCTGAGCGCCGAGAGGTCGAGCCCCCGCGCGGTGCGCAGGGCAAGCATGACGCGTTCTTCTTCGCGCTCGCGTTCCGCGGGGCATGCGCTTTCGGAAAGGTGCTCCTCACCCTTGATGTAAGCATTCAAGTCGCGCGCGTAGGCGAAGCGCCGCCCGCCGAAGTCCGAATGCGCGCCAGGACCGAAGCCCAGATACTCCTGCATCGTCCAGTATTTGAGGTTGTGGCGCGACTTGCGCCCGGGACGCGCGAAGTTCGAAATTTCATACTGCGCGTAGCCCGCCTTTTCGAGCAGCTCGACCGTTGCAAGGTACTCCTCCGCCTGTTCATCGTCGTCGGGGATGCGCAGGGCGTCTTTTTTGCGGTCGAGCGGCGTGCCCTCCTCGATCTTGAGCCCGTAGCAGGAAAGGTGCTCAGGCTCAAGAGCGATGGCCGCTTGCAGGTTTTCCCGCCAGTGCGCCATTGTCTGCTCGGGTAGGCCGTAGATGAGATCGAGGCTCACATTGTCGAAGCCCGCCGCGCGGGCGGCATGTACGGCCTCAACCGTCTCTTTATGCGTGTGGACGCGCCCGATCAGGCGCAGCTCGTCGTCGCTCGCCGACTGCATCCCGAGCGAAATGCGGTTGAAGCCCGCTTCTCTGAGCTGCCGCAGTGCTGATACCTCCCGCGCGCTATCGGGATTCGCCTCGGTCGTGATCTCAGCGTTTTTGTCCACGCGGTAATGGGCAAAGACCGTCTCTAAAATGCGGCAGAGCCGGTCTGCGCCGAGATAGCTCGGCGTGCCGCCGCCAAAGTAGATCGTGTCAACGGTATGGCCTTTCGCCTGATCCGCCCAGCGGATCAGATCGCGCTGTAAAGCCGCGGTGTAGGCGTCCATCTTCTCCTCCGAATGAGGAAGCGAGTAGAAGTCGCAGTAAATGCACTTCGCCTTGCAGAACGGAATGTGGAGATACAGTCCCAGCGGTCGCATCGCGTCAACTCCTTTACTAAAAATCTCCTCGCCCATTGTAGCACAAACCGCGCCGCGTGCAAGATGGCTGAGCTCGGATATTTCATCCATTTTCCGCAAACACTACGACAAAAGGAGTGATTCTTCATGGATATGACGCCTCAGGAATATCAGGAGTATGTCAAGCGCCTTGCGCCCAAATCGCCCATTTTCAAGGATACCGCCTTTGCCTTTTTCATCGGCGGCGCGATCTGCGCGCTCGGCCAGCTCATCCAGAACGGCTTTCTCTCGCTCGGCCTTGCAAAGGCGGACGCAGGCACGGCGACCTCGATCTGCCTCATCTTCCTCTCCGCACTTTTAACAGGCTTAAACCTTTACAATTCCATCGCGCGCTTTGCCGGGGCCGGCACGCTCGTGCCGATCACGGGCTTTGCCAACTCCGTTGTCTCCCCCGCCATCGACTTTAAAAGCGAGGGCTTCATCACCGGCATGGCGTCAAAGATGTTCGTCGTCGCGGGGCCAGTCATCGTGTTCGGCACGCTCGCAAGCGTCGTGTACGGCGTTATCCTGATGCTGCTGTAAAAAAGGAGAGATACCGCGGCATCTCTCCTTTTTGATTCATTTCGCCCGCTGGATGCGCTTTTCGTTTTCGTGCGCGCTGGGGATGACCAGCGGTGCCTGCTCCACAATGACCGACGAGGTGTCCAGTCCGTACCACTGGATGACCGAGCCCGCCGCGCGGCGGACGGCGTATTTGAGGTTCAGGATGATCTCGTCCGTGCGGCTCAGCTCCGACATCAGCGGCACCGCGCGGTGCAGCATCAGAAACTTGAAGCTGCCCACCTGCGAGGGGCCGTAGATCGAATACTTTCTCTCCTGCGGTGGCAGCTCCCCGCTCTCGAGCAGGTCGCGCACGATCTGGCGCAGGTAGATGTTCACGCGCTGGTCGTTCTTGAAGCCGAGGTTGAGCTTTACGCGGAAAATATAGTCCGTGCCAAATGTCTCGACCTGATAGTTCATCGCGTTTGGCTCGTCGAGCACATGCACGCTCAAAAACCAGTAGGCGCGGGCGCGCTTGGGGTCCTTATCGAGGATGGAGTAGAGTGTGTTGCGATCGATCGTCTCCATATCGTCGCTGCTGCCGATGTAGACAAGGTTCTGCGTCAGCTCCGGCAATGCACTGTCGCCGCGCAGCGCGGCAAGATTCTCCGTATAGTCACCAAGCTTGAGGCGCACGCTGTATTTCTGCTCGAGTTGCGTGCCGCGGTGCCAGATGATCATAATCGACAGAAGCAGCAGCGCCATAATGACCGCCACATAGCCGCCGTGCGCAAATTTCGACAGGCTCGAGAGGAAAAATACCGTCTCGATCGCGCCGAAGACAATGAGCACGCCCCACGCGAGCGCTTTCTTCCCTCGCACACGGGAAAGATACACGAACAGAAGCAGCGTTGTCATCAGCATCGTCACCGTGATGGCAAGGCCATAGGCCGACTCCATGCGCGCGCTCGAGCGGAACAGCAGCACGATGAACGTGCAGCCCACCCAGAGGATCTTGTTGACCGTGTCGATGTAGATTTGACCCTTGGTCTCGGCGGGATACTGCACCTTCAGGTGCGGCATCAGGTCGAGGCGGATGGCCTCCGATACCAGCGTATAGGAGCCTGTGATGAGCGCCTGTGAGGCGATCACCGCCGCGAGTGCGCTCAAAATGACCGCCACCGGACGCAGCGCGCCGGGCAGCATCAAAAAGAACGGGTTCAGGCTCTCAAGCGATGCAAGCGCCGCGTCGCCCCGACTGCTGAGCAGCCACGCCCCCTGCCCCAGATAGTTGAGGATCAGGCAGATCTTGACGAGCGGCCAACTGATGTAAATGCTCTCGCGGCCTACATGGCCCATGTCGGAATACAGCGCCTCCGCGCCCGTCGCGGCCAGAAACACGCTGCCGAGGATCATAAAGCCGAGTTTATTATAAGGGCTCACGAGAAGCTCCACCGCGTGCGCGGGGTTGAACGCCCGGAGCACCTGCGGCATGGAGAAAATGTTCATCGCCCCCGTCGCACCGAGGAAGAGGAACCACACGAGCATCACCGGGCCAAAGGCCTTGCCGATGCGGCTCGTGCCCGCGTGCTGCACGGCAAAAAGCGACGCGATGATGCAGAGCGTGATGATGATGACGCCCGTCTGGCGGCCTCCGAGGAGCCTGTCCATCATCGCGATACTGCGAAGTCCCTCAACCGCCGAGGTCACGGTCACCGCAGGCGTCAGCACGCCGTCGGCAAGCAGCGCCGCGCCGCCAAGCATCGCCGGCACGATGAGCCACTTGCCGCAGCTGCGCACGAGCGAATAGAGCGAGAAGATACCGCCCTCGCCGTGGTTGTCCGCCTTCATGGCGATGAGCACGTACTTGATGGTCGTGAGCAGCGTGATCGTCCAGATGATGAGCGACAGCGCGCCGACAATGAACGACTCGTTGATCTGCGTGATGCCGCCGTTCCCCTCCAAAATGGACTTCATCACGTACAGCGGTGAGGTACCGATATCGCCGTACACGATGCCGATGGCCACAAGACACATCGTCAGGGAGGTTTTTTGTCTCTTTTTCATAGCGTTCCCTGCCTTTTTGGGCGCAGCGGAGCGGTCTTTATCTCCCCACCGCGCCGCTTCTTCATAAATTCTTAACGAAATTTTAGCATGTCCTCCCGACAAGTGCAAGCGACAAATGCCGCCAAGTGTTAAATTGACGAAAATGCCCTTTCCGCGCTGAAGAGGCGGAAGCGTGTCCATTCATGGTTTATCCGCGGTTATTCTGTTGACATAACGATGTGGAAAACTCTGTGGAAACTGTGAATAACTTTGTTGCTCCAGTGCGTTCCCGCCGGTTGACAATTGGTTATGCTCGACGTCTTTCGGCATAATTGGCGCAGAAATTCCCGCGAATTTCTGCATTTTCCCGCCAAAGGCAAAAATCTGCCGCGGCCACTTGCCATTGTGGTCAAAAAATCGTATAATGTACTAAGTTTTGTGTTTGAAGATCAGAATCGTAAATTTCGGCGAAATGGAGAAACCCCAATGGCAGAAGCAAAAAAAACGAATTACGGCAACGAGAGCATCTCGTCCCTCAAGGGCGCGGACCGTGTGCGCAAGCGCCCGGGCGTCATCTTCGGCTCGGACGGGCTGGACGGCTGCGAGCACGCCGTGTTCGAGATCCTTTCGAACTCCATCGACGAAGCGCGCGAGGGCCACGGCAAGCTCATCACCGTCACCCGCTACTTAGACCACAGCATCGAAGTAGAGGACATGGGCCGCGGCTGCCCTGTGGACTATAACCCCAAGGAAAAGCGCTTCAACTGGGAGCTCGTGTACTGTGAGCTCTACGCCGGCGGCAAGTACAACAACTTGGACGGCGACAACTACGAATACTCCCTCGGCCTCAACGGCCTCGGCGCGTGCGCGACGCAGTATTCCTCGCGCTATATGGACGTGACCGTCTGGCGCGACGGGAACAAATACTCCCTGCACTTTGAACGCGGCGAGCCTGTGGGCAAAAAGGGCGATGAGCTCAAGATCGAGCCGACCGACCGCGGCCGCAAAACTGGCACGCGCACGCGCTGGCTGCCCGACCTCGACGTGTTTACCGATATCGACATTCCCGCCGACTACTATGTCGAAACGCTGCGCCGTCAGGCCGTCGTCAACGCGGGCATCACGTTCCGCTTCAAAAACGAAGTTCTCCCCGGCCACTTTGAGACGCAGGACTTCGTCTACGAAAACGGCATCATCGACTATGTCGCCGAGATCGCGGGTGAAGACGCCCTGACCACCCCCATCTTCTGGGAGACGGAGCGCCGCGGCCGCGACCGCGAGGACAAGCCCGAATACAAGGTCAAGCTCTCCTGCGCGTGCTGCTTCTCGAATAAGGTGCAGCGCATCGAGCACTATCACAACTCCTCGTGGCTCGAGCACGGCGGCAGCCCCGAAAAGGCGTCGAAGACCGCCTTTGTCTACGCCATCGACAAGTATTTGAAGGACAACAACAAATACCAGAAGGGCGAGGCGCGCATCGCCTGGCAGGATATTGAGGACTGCATCATTCTTGTCTCGAACAACTTCTCCACGCAGACGAGCTACGAGAACCAGACGAAAAAGGCCATCACGAACAAGTTCGTGCAGGAGGCGATGACGGACTTTCTGAAGTCCCGCCTCGAAACCTATTTCATCGAAAACCGCGTCGACGCGCTCAAGATCGCCGAGCAGGTGCTCATCAACAAAAGAAGCCGCGAGAGCGCGGAAAAGCAGCGCCTGAACATCAAGAAAAAGCTCTCCGGCAGCATCGACATCTCAAACCGCGTCGAAAAGTTTGTCGACTGCCGCACGCGCGATGTCTCGCGCCGCGAGATCTACATCGTCGAGGGCGACAGCGCCCTCGGCAGCGTCAAGCTCTCGCGCGACGGCGAGTTTCAGGGCATCATGCCCGTGCGCGGCAAGATCTTAAACTGTCTCAAGGCCGACTATCCGCGTATTTTCAAGAGTGAGATCATCACCGACCTTTTGAAGGTCCTCGGCTGCGGCGTCGAGGTGCCGGGCAAGTTTGTCAAGGACCTGAACGCCTTTGATATCAACAATCTTCGCTGGAACAAGGTCATCCTCTGCACCGATGCCGATGTCGACGGCTTCCAAATCCGGACGCTCATCCTGACGATGATCTACCGCCTCTGCCCGACGCTGATTCGCGAGGGCTATGTCTACATCGCCGAGACCCCGCTTTTTGAGATCACCTGCGGCGAAAAGACGTGGTTCGCCTACACGGACAAGGAGAAAAACGACATCGTCAAGACCCTTGAGGGCAAGCGCTACAAGGTCGACCGCTCGAAAGGTCTCGGCGAGAACGACCCCGAAATGATGTGGCTCACGACCATGAACCCCGAGACACGCCGTCTCATCAAGGTCATGCCCGAGGACGCGGAGGCGACGGCACACTCGTTTGATCTGCTGCTCGGCGACAATTTGCAGGGCCGCAAGGACCACATTGCCGAAAACGGCTACAAATACCTCGAAATGATCGACGTATCGTAATACGAACAAGCAGGAAAGGAGCCTTACTTTATGGAAGGCATTTTACTTCACGTTCTCTATCGCGGCGAAAAGGCTAATGACTTTGCATCGGAGATGGAGCGAAGCGGCCTGCGCGCCGCCGTCCTCGCCGAAGAGGGCTGCATGCAGTACGACTACTACCGGCCTCTTGCCGAGGAAAACTGCGTGCTGCTCGTGGAGCACTGGCGCGACCGCGCCGCGCTCGACAAGCACTCCGCGGGCGAGCCGATGGCAAAGCTCAAGGCGCTCAAGGCAAGCTACGACCTCGCAACGACCGTTGAGCGCTTTGAATGAGGAAGGGCGCATCCGGGGCAAAAAATCAGGAATCTGCTAAGGAGTTTTGATAGCTATGAAAAAGATGGTTCTTAAAACTGTGATAGGGATTCTTCTTGTTTGCAGCTTATTTGTCGGTTTTCTTTATATAAGCAGCGACATTGGCATAGCGTCGGGCAATCTGGAAACAGACATTCGTTCGTCGCAGAAGATCAAGGAGGATTGGGCGGTCGATGGAAGTGTTTCTGACACGATGGCTGCATATATTTCTTATCCGCAGGACATGAGCGACCACACTTTTTCCGTCTATGTCAATCGCCCGGGACTTTCCTTCGGATATTTCTTCCGCGCGGGCGGAAAACTCTCAGAGGTTCAGGAAGGAATTGCAGAGTTCACCACAGAGGGGGCTAATGAGCGCGCATTGATTTCCATGAATCAGCAGCAGGTGCAGCAGCTTCAAATTGATGATGGCCACGCCAAACAAGCGATCGATATCGACAGCGATCAGCCCTTTGCGATCGTCCTGCCGATCAATGCGGGCAGCATTACTTTTTATGACGTGAACGGAAATGCTGTAGAATATTGGAATCATCCTCTTTAACAGCTTCCGGTTTGCCAAGCCGGCTTCATCCCTTCAAGGGCAAAAAGGCCTCGCATCATTCGGACCGCAAAAAATCCGTACACAAGCATGAAGACCCGACCGATGAGCATCCATCGGTCGGGTCTTCTGTCTGATGCGTCCCTTTTTTCACGCCTTCTGCGCGCCGACGTCGCCGAGGGCGGCGGCCGCCGCTTTCTCCCGCCGGCGCACGCAGAGCGTGCCGTTTTCCGCCGCCAAAACCGCCGTGTCGCCGCTTGCGAGCGTGCCGTCCAAAAGGCAGGTCGCGAGCGCGTCCTCCACTTCGCTGCGGATGAGCCGCCGCAGGGGACGCGCGCCGTAGGAAACATCGTAGCCCCGCTCGGCGAGGGAGACCGCGCACTCCTCGTCCGCCTCAAGCGTGATGCCGAGCGCCGCGGCGCGGGAAACGGTCTGCGCAAGCAGCCGCCGCGCGATCTCGGCGCAGTCCTCGCGCGATAAGCGGCGGAAGACGATCGTCTCGTCCACGCGGTTCAAAAATTCCGGCCGGAACGTCCGCCGCAGCTCCGCGATCACCGCCGCCTTCACGGCAGCGAACTGCGCGTCGGCGCTTTTCTGCTCCTCCGGCGCAAAGCCGAGCGGCGTGCCCGCCGCCGTGATGCTCTTCGCCCCGATGTTCGACGTCATGATGACCGCCGTGTTGCGAAAGTCCACCTTGTGGCCCTGCGCATCCGTCACGACGCCGTCCTCTAAAATTTGCAGCAGGATGTTCCACACGTCCTCATGCGCTTTTTCGATCTCATCGAAAAGCACAACGGAGTATGGCTTGCGCCGCACCTTTTCCGTCAGCTGCCCGCCCTCGTCGTAGCCAACGTAGCCCGGCGGCGAGCCGATCAGGCGCGAGACGGTGTGTTTTTCCATATACTCGCTCATGTCGATGCGGATCATCGCGTCCTCGCTGCCAAATACCGCCTCGGCGAGCGCTTTACTGAGCTCCGTCTTGCCCACGCCCGTGGGACCGAGGAAGAGGAACGACCCGACAGGCCGTTTCGGATCCTTGACGCCGACGCGCCCGCGGCGGATGGCGCGCGCCACGGCGCGCACCGCGTCCTCTTGCCCGACGACGCGCGCGTGCAGCGTTTCTTCAAGCGTCAAAAGCCGCGCGCTTTCGCTCTCGTTGAGCCTTGTCACCGGAATGCCCGTCCAGTTCGACACCACGGCGGCGATGTCCTCCGCCGTCACGCGCAAAGCGGTCTTTTCCGCCTCGCGCGCCTGTTTTTTCCGCTCAGCTGCCGCCTGCGTGCGGAAGCTCTCCTCCGCGTCGCGCAGCCGCGCCGCTTTTTCATAGTCCTGCGCGCGGATGGCAGTCTCCTTGTCCCGCGCGGCGGCGCTCGCCTTCTCTTCGAGCGCTTTCAGTTCGGGCGAGGCGCTGCGCGCGGACAGTTTCACGCTTGCCGCCGCCTCGTCAATAAGGTCGATAGCCTTATCCGGCAAAAAACGGTCGGGCAGATACCGCTTTGAGAGCGTCACCGCCGTGCGCAGGGCCTCGTCCTCGATGGAAAGGCCGTGATACGCCTCGTACTTCGGCCGCAGGCCTTGTAAGATCTGCAGCGCCTGCTTCTCGTCCGGCTCGCCGACCTGCACGCTCTGGAAGCGCCGCTCGAGCGCGGCGTCCTTTTCGATGAATTTTCGGTACTCCTCGAGCGTCGTCGCGCCGATGACGCGGATCTCCCCGCGCCCGAGCGCGGGCTTTAGGATGTTCGCCGCGTCCACCGCCCCCTCGGCGCTGCCCGCGCCGACAATGGTGTGCAGCTCGTCGATGAACAAAATGACATTGCCGTCGCGCCGCACCTCGTCGAGCACGGCGCGGATGCGTTCTTCAAACTCGCCGCGGTACTTTGTCCCTGCCACCATGCCCGAAAGGTCGAGCAGCAGGATGCGCTTGTCCAAAAGCTCCTCCGGCACGTCGCCCGCCGCGATCTTTTCGGCAAGCCCCTCGGCGATAGCCGTCTTGCCGACGCCCGGCTCGCCGATGAGCACGGGGTTATTTTTTGTCCGCCGCGTCAGAATGCGCAGCGCACGGGCGATCTCCTTTTCCCGCCCGATGACGGGGTCGAGCCGCCCCTCGCGTGCCATCGCGGTCAGATCGCGCGAGAATTCCAAGAGCGTCTTGCCGTTTTTCGCCTCCGCGCGGCTTGCACGCACCTCGGGCAGCGGGAGCTTGCGCGGCGACAGGCTCATCGCGCGCAGCGTGTCGCTGTACAGCTTTTTGGTATCCACACCCAGCGATCGCAGCAGCCGCACGGCCATATTGCCGCTGTCACGCAGGATACCGAGCAGCAGATGCCCCGCCTCGATCTCTCCGCCGCCCGTGCGCATCGCCTCGCCGACGGCCAGCTCGACCGCGCAGCGCGCGTGCGGCGTGAGCCCCTGCACGGTCGATCTTTCCGCCGTGCCGCGCCCCAGCTTTTCGATCATCCTCTCGCGCACTGCCGGCTCGTAGATGCCCGAGGCATTCAGCGCACGGCAGGCCGCGTCGTCCTCCTCGCGCAGCATCGCTAGCAGCAGGTGCTCGCAGCCCACATAGCCGTGCCCCAGCTCGCCCGCCGCCGCCTGCGCACAGCGCAGCACATGCTCAGCCTTCAGGCTGAATTTCCGGTCATTCATTGCTCTACCCTCCGCTTCCTTTTCGTCCTTTCATTTTTGACCGGTTTATTCAAAAATAAACGCCGCAAATGACACAGAAAATTCAATATTTTCCTGCATTCTGACTCTTGCATTTTCGCTTTGACATGCTATAATAGCGTCATCAACTTATGGAGGTACTAATTATGGCTTATCAGATTAGCTCTGCCTGCGTCAGCTGCGGTGCTTGCGCAGACGCCTGCCCCGTCGGTGCTATTTCCCAGGGCGATTCCCAGTATCAGATCGACGCAAATGCCTGCCTGGATTGCGGCTCCTGCGCTGATACCTGCCCCAACGGCGCCATCTCCCAGGCCTAAGGTCTAAGGGTACTTAAAAAATAAGGACGCGCGAAAGCGCGTCCTTATTTTTATCATCAGAAAGGGTCATCACATGGAAAAACGCGACGAGCTCTGGCCGCGCGGCCCCTGCTTTTATTACGACACCGCCCTCTTCCCTCCGGGGACGGACAGCTTTTGCCTCGCCTACTTTGCCCGCCCGTCCCGCGGCGACACGGTCTGCGACCTCGGCAGCGGGATCGGTCTTCTCGGAACGCTCCTGCTCGCGCGCCAGGAATCGCTTTTTATCGAAAATGTTGAGCTTTCCGCGCCCGCGGCAGCGCTTGCGCGAAAGACGTTCGCCGAAAACGGCTGGGCGGACAGGGCTGCTTTCCACGAAGGCGACCTTCGCGACATCTCCGTCCTGCCGAAAGCCGGCAGCGTCGACTATGTGATCTCGAACCCGCCGTACTTTCCCGCCGGCAGCGGCGAGAGCGCCAAAGGCGAAGCGCGCCAAATCGCGCGCGAGGAAACCTCCTGCACGCTGGACGACGTCTGCGCCGCGGCGCAGCGTGTGCTGCGCTATGGCGGGCGCTTCACCCTCGTTCACCGCGCCGAGCGCCTCGCCGACGTGCTCTGCGCCATGCGGAGTCACGGCATCGAGCCCAAGCGCCTGCGCTTTCTCGCAAAATCGCTGGACGCCGCGCCCTCGCTCCTTTTCGTCGAGGGAAAGCGCGGCGGCAAAAGCGGCCTTGTCATCGAGCCGCCGCTCGTCCCCAACGGCGAGGAATGGGACGCCGTGTATTTCCGAAAATAAGAAAACGGGCCGCCCTTTCGGGCGGCCCAACAGCTTTATTATACTAAAGTGCCGGATGAACTGCAAGCATTTTCTGCCAGTTTTCGAATAATCAGCCCTGCGCACAAAATATCGCTCGCATCTTTATCCATTCCGCCGCTTGATTTTTGAGCTCATTCTTGCTATTCTTTAAGCACAGAAAGGGTGAGACCAATGTACAAGTGATCTTCACAAAGGCGATCCCAAATGGTTCCGATCATATCCATCGCGCAGCACTCTCTGATGTGTACCGTCATTCAGGTAAAACCGCCGCAACCGCGGTGTTTGAGATAGCAGGAGTGGAAACCGGAGTAAGTGATATTCGGCACCAGATCATTGAAGAAAGGAAGGAAAGAAAACAGAATATGAGAGATCCAAATATTCATCATGGCTGACCCTTGATCGTAGTTCAGTAATCGCGATCAAGGGTCAGTCATTTTTTGTTTTCTTTCACTTTTTTAGAAAAATTGAGGAAAAATATCCCGTGCTCTGCGCGGGAGGGGAGGCAGCGCCGGTGGCGCTGCTCGGGGCAAAGGGGGAGGTTCTCTTTCAAAAGAGAACCTCCCCCTTT
>UMFU01049941.1_pt1 | contig 12523 bp, 7 predicted proteins | sample 1965091 | NCBI WGS metagenome assembly UMFU01 (sample SAMEA4836054, study PRJEB28245) | human gut metagenome | biome: gut microbiome; material: fecal sample | place: Denmark | collected 2008
AATAACAATAAAAATAGAACTTGTCCCTATCCATTCCAACAACCTTATAATCACCCTTCCATCCCACAACAATAAAAATAAAACCCCAACTCACACTCACATGGATTGTGCGAACTGGGGTTTTTATTTTGTATTTTATTCTTAACTGCTGCGCAAAACTTATTGTATTGCCTCACAATTCATATAATTCCTTTGCAGCATAATATTTATATATGTAAATATGTTATACACTGCCAGAATTACTGAAGAAGTGTAAGAACACCCTGGTTAGCCTGGTTAGCCTGTGCAAGCATAGACTGTCCAGCCTGAGCTAAGATGCTGTTCTTGCTGTAGTTAACCATTTCTTCTGCCATATCTGTATCACGGATACGTGACTCTGCTGTCTGAAGGTTCTCAGAAGCTGTATCAAGGTTGTTGATTGTGTGCTCAAGTCTGTTCTGAACAGCACCCATCTGACCTCTTGCTGCAGATACCTTCTTAATAGCTGCATCAATAGCTGTTGTAGCCTTCTGAGCAGAGTCCTGTGTACTTAAGTCTACATTCTTACCAGCAACGCCAAGTGCATCTGCGCTCATCTCATCAAGTGTAAAGTTCATTGTCTGGCCTTCGTTAGCACCAATCTGAAGAGTAATACCCTTATTGCTTGTTGAAGAACCAGAAGTCTTATTAGTAAGACCTAACTTAGAAGCTGTTGTTCCAGTTGTTCCTGTTGTTGAATCTGTATATTCTCCAAATGAGAATGTTATTTCTTCATCACCTGAGTATTCAACGCTTAATGAACCATCCTTGTTAGCCGTTACAGTAAAATCCGTTGCAGTTAAATTAGTTCCCATTGCAGCATTATATTTTCCTACTGCTGTCTGAATATCTGTCTGTAACTGTGTTGCTGCTGACTTTAATGTGTCACCTTCGTTTATTGCTGCTGTTGTTGTAGCTTTAACCTCTGTACCATTAATTGTCATAGTAAAGCTAGAACCATTTGCTATTGTGCTATTAACTTTCATTGTAGCATCAACAGTATTAGCCTTATTGGCATCTGATTGTCCTGATAATAAAACAGCTCCAAATGAGTCGGTATCTGCTGCTCCTTGTGTTACTGTTGTCGCAGTTGTTCCTACAAAGCCAAATGAAGAATCTTCTCCATCATTATTGCTCTTTATATCTACTTTTCCTGCTGTTGCGTTAGCTTTAACAGTTACTGTCCCCTTAACACCTGCTTCCTTAGCTGCATTGTTAAGTAATGTTTCTAAATCAGTAGCAAAAGACTTTGTCTGAGCATCTGTCATTGCAGATAAATCAACAGAATATTTAGAAAGAAAATCCTTCGCATCACCCTTTGACCAATCTACATTAAATGTGTTTCCATCAATCTCAAATGTATCTGTAATTGTTGAACCTGCTAATCCTGACAAATCCGTTTTAATGCTATTAGATGTCATTGTTGTTGCACTAAATGTTGCAATACTAGCACCATCAAGCTTAGCACCTGTTGATGTAGCTGACTTGCTTCCAGACTGTGAACCATCAAGTAACTTCATAGTATTGAACTCTGTTGTATCAGAGATTCTTGTAAGTTCGCTCTGAAGCTGCTCGATTTCGTTCTGTACTGCTTCTCTATCGTCATCTGTTTCTGTACCGTTAGCTGCCTGTACTGAAAGCTCTCTCATTCTCTGAAGGATTGAATGTGACTCATTTAAAGCACCTTCTGCTGTCTGGATAAGTGAGATACCATCCTGAGCGTTAGTTGAAGCCTGATTAAGACCTCTGATCTGTCCTCTCATCTTCTCTGAGATAGAAAGTCCTGCTGCATCATCTGCTGCACGATTGATTCTGTAACCTGAAGATAACTTCTCTGTTGACTTTGACTGAGCTGATGAAACACCGCTGAGCATTCTGTTTGCGTTCATAGCTGACATATTGTGTTGTACTACCATAATGTGTACCTCCGTGTAAATATAATATTTTTCTTAGGGAATCCGTTCCCATATAAGCCTTGTATATATTGTTTTGATATGTCATATCTGACTTATGAATTTAAAAATCAGAAATTTTTAAACTACTTATAATCACATATAAAATACATTTCTAATATGCCCTCAACATATCTTTGATACGTTTCTGCACAATAGCTCAAATATATCTATGGCATATTCCCAACATACATTAAATGTGTCGCACGACATATCCTCAACCTGCAAGGCTCTGTATAATAAGCAGAACTTCCATGCTAATTCTGCGTATTATCTTTGTTTGACATCTTGTCTTCTTTAATCAGACGGCGTATCTTGTTAAGTGTGTCTGGCGAAAGATTAGACTCTGCATAATAAGGAGATATGAAGCGCGATGCTGTTTTACCTTCCTTCTCTTTATTTCTTGCAAGAACCTTACTTCTCACTATGTTGAGTTCACGCGGTGCATCTATAAGCAAATGTATATTGCCCTCCGAACCGCCTGAATACACAACTCTGATGTCCTTCCCGATGTCGATAAACTCGCCGGGCTTAATCGTAAGCTTTAACATATAACCTCCTTGTTAACCTTTATCCGCAACAATTTATATTAAAATGTTGCATCCTTTTGAATTAAATGGAGGATTTGATATGGGAACAGCACAGCCAATAAGAAACGAAAAAGAATTAGAAGCATTTAGAAAGTATTATCTTGAACAGAAGCAGAACTACCGCAACTATGCACTGATATGCCTCGGTGTCAATTCGGCATTGAGAATAAGCGATATTCTTAAATTAAAGTGGAGTGATGTTTACGATGCTAAGAAAAGGTGTTTTAGAAAACACATAATAATTACAGAAAAAAAGACTGGAAAAGAAAACAGAATTGCCATCAATTCCAATACTAAGATGGGATTGCAAATGTACTTAAACAGCCTGCATTACTTTGATGTTGACGAATATATATTTGCCGGACAGAAGGAGCACTCACATCTATGCCGTTCACAGGCATTCAGAATAGTAAAGCAGGCAGCGCAGTCACTCAATATGGAGGATAGAATAAGCTGCCACTCTATGCGCAAAACATTTGGATATTACGCGTGGAAATACGGCACACAGCCAGCAGTACTTATGGATATATACAACCACTCGTCATATGAGATTACTAAGAGATATCTGGGAATTAAACAGGACGATAAAGACTCAGTATTTTTAAGCATTAACCTGTAATTAACATAATCAGAATATAGCGATTTACAAATGGTTATTTTACGCCTCATATCCTCTCAAACTGCATAAATACTGATAAAAATAATATTTTATCTAAGCAAAAATACATTTGACAGTATATATGCCAACATAAATAAGGATATGAAAATTGTAATATCACAACCAAATTGATATCAATTGTCATTTCAATTAATATTCTTTTAATTTTATTAATATTTATGGTTAAGTATTATTATGATGTGACGATATAAATCATGTAATTGAGTAGAACAAATATTCAAGGGATGCAACATTTTAATATAAATTGTTGCATCCCTTTTTATAATTATACGAATTATGAAGAATTTTATTCTGTTTTTTAAGAATAAAGCGCATGATACAGCTTTAAGAACTTTTCATCTCTTTCTGCAATAGTCCTACTGTCTTTGCCATCTGAATAATCATAGAAGCCCTTCCTGCTCTTGACTCCATATTCACCTGCATCATAGTGTTCCTTAAGAAGTTCTGGCGGTTCCTTGGAGTCGCACAGGTCTTCACAAAGATACTCACTTACATGATAAAATGTATCGATACCGCCTAAGTCAACCACTTCAAGAGGTCCTAAGCATGCATAACGGAAACCTAGTCCATACTTCATGACATCATCAATTCCTTCACTTGATACAACGCCCTTATTTACAAGGTCAAGCGCCTCCCTGAGTACTGCAAGCTGAAGTCTGTTAGCTGCAAAACCAAGAACATCTTTATTTACAATAACTGGTTTTTTATCAATTTTTAGAGCAAGCTGATATATAGTCTGTGCAACCTCATCTGTTGTGTTATCACCTTTAATAATCTCGATAAGTGGAACAAGATGAGGTGGATTGAACCAGTGCATACCTATAAACCTTTCCGATTTCTTAACTGACTGCGCTAATCTGTTAATAGATAATCCGGAGGTGTTGGTTGTAATAATTGCATCATCATTTATAATTTCTGATATAGTTTTATAGAATTCATCCTTAATCTCTACCTTTTCAGTGAGATTTTCAGCCACAAAGTCGCAGCTCTTAAAACAGTCGGTTGAAGTTGTGTATGTTATAGAGCTTAACAGCTTATCCGCGGCCTCCTTATCCATCTCACCGGACTTTACAAGAATTTCCACATTTTCTTTAATTCTGTCCTCCGCTTTCTTAAGGCTCTCTTCTCTATGGTTATACAGAGTTACATTATCAAAATACTTTGCATATATCTGCGCCATGGACGAACCCATTATGCCTGCACCTGCAATTACAATATTATTAATTTCCATAATAGACCTCTTTTCCGCACACGTTTTTTGCGCATAGTGAGTTTGTGTTAAGTGTGCATAACACAATCCCGTTTATAATAATTTTATATCAAAGCGGAGCGACTCTTGTGCATCACTCCGCTTTATTGCCAAAATATATTAATCAATATATCTTTTATACCAATCAGGCACCTCATTTGTTATTGTGTATAATTCGCCTTTTTTATATATGGCAAAACGATTAAATGCTTCTGTATCTGGTATTCCATGTCCACCATGTTCCACTCTGTAAGCAATTCTTTGTTTTGCTATTTCTACTGTTTCAACACCTACATAATGAACTTCAACTTCATAACCCCGTGATTTTGCTATATCTATATTTTTTAATATAGAATTTCCACATAAAGTTGTAATTTCTTTATGTCATTATATATAGCTGAGTATTTATTAACATCACACACACTCATCCCTCCCTATTCTATAAGTATAACAGATATTATATCTATCGTGAATATAATAATTCCCAGATAAATATTCTCATAAATATCCGTAAGAAAACGGAGCGACACCCGCGTATCACTCCGTCCTCAAGAGAAAAAACTTATAGAAAAATAGCAAATAACCTAACTCATAATATCTATATTAATTCACTATTAGAAATCTACTTCTGTATCATAGTAGCAGCACTTAAGGAGCTTCTCCATCTCTTCCTGACTTGGCTGACGTGGATTAGAACCTGTACATGCATCCTTAATAGCATTAGCAGCTACTTCTGGAAGCTTAGCAAGGAATTCATCTTCTGGAACGATTCCCTGTTCTGCTGGAAGACCACCCTCGCCATAGTTCTTAATGCACTGTGGTATGTTAAGCTCGTCATTCATCTTACGAAGCATAGCGATTAAGTTATCAATCTTAGCCTCAGTTGTGTCTCCACCTAATCCTAAGAAATCAGCTATGTATGCATAACGCTTAGCTGCTGTCTCATCCTTAGAGTTAAACTTGATAACCTTAGGAAGATACATCGCATTAGCTGCACCGTGGATAATATGTCCGCCTTCAAATGCTGCACCAGTCTTATGTGCCATTGAATGAACGATACCAAGTAATGCGTTAGAGAATGCCATACCTGCAAGACATTGTGCGTTGTGCATTGCATCTCTCTTCTCCATATCTTCATTATATGAACCAACAAGGTCATCCTTAATCATCTTCATAGCGTGAAGTGCAAGCGCATCTGTGTAATCACAGTTAGCTGTAGATACATATGCTTCAATAGCATGTGTCATAGCATCCATACCTGTATGTGCTACAAGCTTCTTAGGCATAGTTTCTGCAAGCTCTGGGTCAACGATAGCTACATCTGGTGTAATCTCGAAGTCTGCTAAAGGATACTTAATACCTTTTTCATAATCTGTTATAACTGAGAACGCTGTAACTTCTGTAGCTGTACCTGATGTAGATGAAACAGCACAGAAATGAGCTTTAGTACGAAGCTTTGGTAAACCGAATACCTTGCACATATCTTCAAATGTTGTTTCTGGATATTCATACTTAATCCACATAGCCTTAGCTGCATCGATAGGTGAACCACCACCAATAGCTACTATCCAGTCTGGCTGGTATTCTTCCATAACCTTAGCGCCCTTCATAACTGTATCAACTGAAGGATCTGATTCGATACCCTCGAATAACTTAACTTCCATTCCGGCTTCCTTAAGATAATCTTCTGCTCTCTGAAGAAATCCGAAACGCTTCATAGAACCACCACCAACACAGATGATAGCCTTCTTTCCTTTAAGAGTCTTAAGTGCTTCAAGAGCTCCCTTACCATGATATAAATCTCTTGGTAATGTAAAACGTACCATAATCCAATACCTCCTAATAATATGAATTAAAATAATAAGTGAATTAAATAGATTGTTAAAACTCTAACAATCTCTATGTTTCTTAGTATATACCTCTTTCTTCATAATTTCAAGCAAATATGACATAATTTATTGTATTTTATATGTATTTTATTTTTCTTTCAGAAAATGAGTTTTATTTTTTACATTTGCATTAAATTGCAAATGTATTTTCGCACTACTCCTCTAATATACTGGACATATCTTACTTTTATGCCTAAGCAAAAGATTGTTTTATAAAAAGCATTTTCCACCTTTAATTATCTGTTTTATCGCACTATAATATAAATAAATATACACGGAGGTGATATAATGAAAATTATACATTCTGACACATCTGACAGGTCTAATCACATTAATTGTTTTAAACATATAAAATATATGACAACTGCTGCCGTACTTACAGCAGGGCTTTTTATAACGGGCTGTGGAAGTTCTCATGCCATGAATACGGCTGTTGACAAGGCTGATAAAGATAGTTACTTATCTGCTAATAATGATAACTGTACTGTTTTTTCTATCCGCGGAGATGGTTTTTACGCGGACACTTATGATGACTGGGATTTTCCGGATATATCGTCCGATTATACTTCCTTTGATGACACTGCTTTTACAGATTATGACTCTGATGATGACACTGATATTAACAACCCGGATGATGACGCTGATATTAACAGCTCTGATGATGGCTCTGATAGTAATAACTCTGATAATTATGACCCGACAGAAGAAGCTTTATATCTTGATAATTCTGGCTCTTCAGATAATTCTTTTGATGATAGTCCATCTGAAACTGACATCTATGGTACAGACGGCAGCTCATCTTCCGATAACGACAGTCAGCCTGAATATACTAATCCCAATGCATGGATTAATAACCTTTCAGCTTCCTCATATAATAACCAGCTTATAATTGTGGCTGCCAATGGCTCTTACGCCAATGTAGCCATGTATAATAAAAATAATGATGACACATGGGAAACTATTGTTGATACCAATGGTTATGTCGGCGTTGACGGAGTTGGTAATGCAAGCGAATATGCACATATTACGCCTAGCGGGATATACAGCCTGAACATTGCTTTCGGTGTAAATAGCAACCCAGGTACAGCACTTCCCTACACACAGGTAGACTCATCCTATTATTGGGTGGATGACCCTTCATCTGACTGGTACAACAGATTTGTTACAACAAACACGACAACTCCGGACTGGTCAAGTGCAGAACACATTATTGACTACCCTGTTCCTTATGCCTATGCTATCGCTATTGACTATAATACCTCCTGCGTTAAGGGTGCCGGAAGTGCCATATTTCTGCACTGTTCTAACGGAAACCCTACATATGGATGTGTTTCCGTTCCGCAGTCAGCAATGATTACCATACTTAATAATATCCGTACAGGCTGTTCCATAATCATTGATGAGGCGTACAATATATCTGATTATTAATTAAAGTTCCAGATAACTAAGACATTGATAAAACAATCCTGCAACATACAGATATTAGTTAAACCCTCAGATTAACCTGTTATGGTTAACCCGGGGGTTTTATATATCCATTATTATAAATGTCCGATTTTTACATAATTTCCTTAACAGTCTTAACAACATTATCAACTGTAAATCCGAAATGTTCAAATAATGTAGCGGCAGGACCTGAAGCGCCGAAGCCCTCCATAGCAATAACCTTTCCGTCAAGACCTACATACTTGTACCAGCCAAAGTCAGAAAGTGCCTCAACTGCAACTCTCTTTCTTACAGCATTTGGAAGTACACTTTCCTTATATTCTGCTGACTGCTTGTCGAAAAGTTCCATACTTGGCATACTTACAACTCTTACATCTATGCCATCATTCTTAAGTTCTTCCTTTGCTTCAACTGCAAGGCTTACCTCAGAACCGCTTGCGATGATAATAGCATCTGGAACAGCCTTTTCTGACTCAGCGATTACATAACCACCCTTAAGTGCATCCTTTGATGAACCTGCCATCTGTGGAAGATTTTGTCTTGTAAGCACAAGACCTGTAGGACCACATTCATTTTCAACTGCATACATCCATGCTGCTGCTGTTTCTGTTCTGTCACAAGGTCTGAATACTGTGAAACCTGGAAGTGAACGGAACGCTGCAAGCTGCTCAACAGGTTCATGTGTTGGGCCGTCTTCACCTACACCGATACTGTCGTGTGTGAATACATATGTTAATGGAAGCTTCATAAGTGATGTAAGTCTTGCCATTGGCTTAACATAATCACTGAATACAAAGAATGTAGCAACAAATGCCTTGAGACCTCCGTGAAGCATAAGACCATTGCCAATAGCTGCCATAGCCTGCTCTCTTACACCAAAGTGAAGATTGCTGCCTGCATAATTATCCTTTGAGAAATCTCCTGCATCCTTCATATTAGTCTTATTAGATGGTGCAAGGTCTGCTGAACCACCTATAAGATTAGGCATAGCCTTCTTTATCATATTAAGAATAGTTCCGCTTGTGCTTCTTGTTGCTTCAGGCTTGTCACCCTTAGCCCAGTACTCCTCAGAATTGAATAAATCGGACATATCATATCCGTCAAAGTAGTTATCCCATAACTCTTTCATTTCTGGATACTTCTCTACATATGAAGCAAAAAGTTCATTCCACTTATCCTCTGCCTTAGCCATATTAGCTGCAAGCTCCTTGTAGTGGTCATATACTTCCTGTGGAACTTCAAAGTCACCCTTGCAAGGCCAGCCAATATTTTCCTTAAGTGCTGCAACATTATCAACACCAAGAGGCTCACCGTGTGCACTTGCCTTACCCTGCTTGGCTGGGCAGCCGTAACCGATAAGTGTATTAACCTTGATAAGTGAAGGACGTGTCTTATCAGCCTTTGCTTCTTCTATAGCCTTTCCGATAGCTTCGAGGTCGTTACCGTCCTCAACTTCTATTGTCTGGAAGCCGAATGCCTTAAATCTTGTCATAACATCTTCTGTAAATGCTATGTCTGTGCTTCCCTCTATTGAAATATTGTTAGAATCATAAAATACAATAAGCTTAGAAAGTCCAAGTGTACCAGCAAGTGAAAAGCACTCAGATGAGATACCCTCCATCATACATCCGTCACCACCAAGAACATATGTATAATGGTCAACTACCGGATAACCTTCCTTGTTAAATACTGCTTCAAGATGTGCTTCTGCCATAGCCATACCAACTGCCATAGCCATACCCTGTCCTAAAGGACCTGTTGTCGCCTCAACACCTACAGTATGTCCATATTCCGGATGTCCCGGTGTTAAAGAACCAAACTGTCTGAAGTTCTTTACTTCATCAAGTGAAAGATTACCTATTCCAAAAAGATGGAATAAAGAATACAGTAACATAGAACCATGTCCACCAGAAAGAACAAATCTGTCCCTGTTTACCCATTCAGGATTTTGTGGGTTATAATTCATATGCTTTGAAAATAACTCATAAGCTATAGGTGCTGTTCCAAGTGGTAATCCCGGATGTCCTGAATTAGCCTTCTGGATAGCATCAGCAGATAACACTCTTATTGCATTTACTGACATTTCTTCAATATTCATATTAATCCTCATTTCTGCACACATTTTTTATAACAGGCCTGTGTCAGGTGCGCACAGACACAGGTCCTACATATTGCTATAATAACAGTACATATGTATATTATCAATATCAGGCAGAAAAAACCTTTTATGATACTTACCATTAATATTACTGTCTTAATCCGTCATCAGTCCTTAAAGTCCGCTTCTGTAAGGAATATTACATCCCCGTTGTCACTGCGCTTCTTCTTAAGACCACCGAAGAACTTTCTTGATGCACGCTTCTCTGAATTAGCAATAGCCTTGTTAATAATCTCCTTGATATCGTCAAGCTTGATATTATCATTCATATTGTGAAGCTTATCTATCTTTAAGTACAGTTCAAGAAGTGCATCATCATCAACCTCGTACTGCCTCTTTCTTGCAAATCTCTTTGCCATCTCAACAAGCTCATTAACATTATACTGCTTAAGAGTTATCTTATGATTAAATGTCTTCGTAAGTTCAGGATTGAAGTTAAGAAGTACATTCATCTCTGCATCAGAGTCTTCGAATATAACTATCATTCTGTCTGTAACCTGATTCATGCATTCAATAATCTCATTAATTCTCTTAGGCTGTATAGTTCCTGCGCCTTCTACGATAAGAGCAGTTCCCTTAAGCTTACCCATAGCTTTTGTGATACCTCTCTGGTTGATACTCTCACCAGATGTCTTTGCTATCTTCTTTGGCTTCTGTGGATATACATAATTAATAGCTCTTACTATTGTTCTTGCAAGGTCTGTCTTATCCGAGCTTGAATTGCCAGAGATAAGAATATTACCTGTTGATGAAGTATTCATATTCATTTCACTGTCAAGCGACTCAAACAGCTCAACAAGCTGGCTCTCAAGTCCCGGCATTTCTCTGTACTTTCTGAATATCTTTGCAAGCTCACCTGAAAGCTTCTTCTCCTGTACTTCCTCATCATCCTCAGTATTATCATAATCAGAAGTATTAGATTCTGATACTAAGTAAGCTGCTGTTTCCTGCTGCTGTATTGATACACTGTCATCTGAAATATTCTTAAGAGTATCATCACCTAACTTATTCACATAAGCTTTAAGTAATTCATCTGTCACAGGAGCAAACTGTGCTGTGTCAAGTGTCATCTCCTCAGTAGCTTCCACATTATTGAATTCTACATCCTGTGCTGTATCCGAAGGAGCAGTTATTTCCTGCATATCCTGTGAAAACGCTGCATCTATAGCCTCATTTTCAGGCCGCTGTATAACATTTTCCTCTGCTTTTTTAATAGCATTTTTAGTGTTCTGCTCAAGTATAAATGCTGCCTTTCCTGTTCTCATAGACAGGTCTCTCTTTACTGAGTCAAGCAGTACTTCTGCTTCTGCGGCTCTCTTAGCTTCTGCCTCATCGAACTTATCACCCTTCTTTAGTGCTTCTTCCTTCTTCTTGGCAATTATACGCTCATAAGCCTGACTCTTTTCATCCTTCTCATCAAGGAGACGTTCAAGCTCTACCTTAGAAAACTCTCTTGTATCCTGCTTTCCATACTTTTCTTCCCTGACAGTCTGCATCCAGTCACTTATGCTTAACTGGCCTTCTATCTGTCCATCATCCTGCACAACCTCATCCGCACCAGATGGTCTGTATGTATCAGCCGCCTGTGCATTAACTGCATTTCTTTCAAAAGGTGGTCGGAATGTTTCCTCCTGCTCATCCTTAAACAAGTTCTTTACATTCTGCGCAAGTTCTTCCTGAAGATTGTGCGTATCATACATACTATAGTTAGGCACAGCTACCTCTATATCCATAGCCTCTGCCTTCTCATCCATACGCTTCTTTGCTGCTATTCTTGCCTCTTCTTCATCTTCTCTTGTTATCTTTTCGCAGTTGTTTTCTATCTTCTTTTTGGCACTTTCTATAAGCTCCTTTAAAGATAATGAAGCTTTATTTACATTATCTGAGAAACCATCATCAGCACCGTCACCTGCTGTACCTGTTAATCCTGTATCTTTAGCAGATATGCCTGCGGCTTCATTCTTTACTTCATTCTGCTTCTCTATAGCCTTTACTATAGAATCCTTAAGTGCTCTGTTCTGGTTATTCTGCACAAGGTCAATAGACACGCCTTCCATACTTACAGTATCTTTATCAATTACCTTACCATTGTCATTCTTTGGTGCTGTAACAACCTCTTTATCATCTGCATTTGTACCTGCTGTTGAAGCCTTTGCAGCGGCTTTCTTACCTGTTTCCGGCTTTTTAAATGTATTCTTATTATCGTCAGCATCAAGAACATCTCCCACTTCATCCTTTTTAAGACGCGCAAGCTCTTTCTGCTCCATAAAAAGCTTTTCCTTGTTAGCTTCCTCATCTGACTTTCTTGCATTAATCTCAACAAGTATCTTCTTCTGTGTATTAGAAAGATTAACTCCCAGCTTTTCCTTAAGCTTTACAGCCATCTCTACATATATGCCATCCTGAAACCATAACACAAGATTATCACAAGTCTTGATACAGTCCTCCTTACGTCCTGTCTTATAATAAAGATTAGCAAGCTCATACATATACTTTTCGTCTATCTCTGACTCTTTATACTCTTCAAGTATCTCTACAAGCT